>ENA-UPTA01000415-UPTA01000415.1-activated-sludge-metagenome-genome-assembly--contig:-NODE-415-length-49571-cov-7.072643_pt1 | contig 49571 bp, 49 predicted proteins | sample MGYA00238184_ERZ773361 | MGnify/ENA primary metagenome ERZ773361 (study PRJEB29100, sample SAMN05720205) | activated sludge metagenome | isolation source: anaerobic digester from wastewater... | reverse complement strand
ATCAAAGCGTGAACAACGGGCAGACACCCGTTAAACCATTCGATTTTCACCGCCCCGCATCCGGCGGCGTCCAAAAACCGGCGCGCGTCCGCGACCACCCCCTCCGCCGGCTTCCGGCAGGTCCTATACGGCAGGTCGGCGACAACAAGGGCCCGGGACACGCCGCGGCAGACAGCGCCCGCATGATGAAGCATGGCTTCAACGTCCACATCCCGGGTTGACTTCAGCCCCAGAACCACATTGGCGACCGAATCCCCGACAAGGATAATATCAACCCCGCAGTCATCAAGAATTCTGGCAAAAGGGGTATCATAAGCGGTCAGCATGACAATTTTTCTGCCCTGCTGTTTCTGCTCAAGAATATGCTGTAGCGTTACCCTATTCATGATTTCATAAATCCATTTTCAACCGCCGACGCCGCTTTCTGTGCCGAGGCGATCGTACCCACCAGATCAAGCTGCCCGCACAGCGCGTCCCCCGCGGCGTACACGTACGGCAGAGGTGTTTTCATCGTCAACTCCTCCACCCAAAGATACCCTTGCTTCGTGGACGTCAATCCCGGGACCAGGTCAAAAACCGCCATATTCGGTTTATGGGCCATAGCCAGGATAACGCTGTCCGCCTCAACGACAAACGCCGAATCCGGCACCGCCATAAGCTGCCACTGGCCATTGCCTTTGGGATCAGCATAATCCATCCGGTCACAAAAAACTCCGCAGACAGACTGATCCGCCGTTCCCCGCAGTTCAAGCGGACGTACCAGAGGAACAATAGTTACCCCTTCTTCCCGGGCGTGCTTCCGGTCCGCGGGATAAACGGCCATCTCCTCCTCCGCTTGGGGGAAAAGCAGGGAAACATCCTTCCCTAGCCGGAGGCAAAGCCGCGCGCAATCCAGCGCCTTGTTCCCCGCGCCCAAAACCGCCACCTTTTTGCAACGTCGGAACAACGCATCATTGATCAAGGCGGGATCCGGCTCGGACACATCCGCCTTCATAAGGAACTCTTCTGAAAAATAAACGCCTCCCAGGAAATGCCCGGGGAGCTGTTTTAAATCCGCGCCGCCGGTTCCCACGGCGAGAACAACGCTGCGGAAACCTCTGGCCCACACATCCTCGATTGTCAAAGACTGCCCGAGCCGGCTTAACGTCGCAAACCGCACCCCTTCTTCTTCGATATCGGCGACCGTCATATCGACAATTTTATTCGGTAGCCGGATTTCCGGAATACCGTAACGAAGCACGCCTCCCAAAAAAGGGAACGACTCAAAAACCGTGACCTGAAAGTCACGCCGGGCCAAGTAATAAGCCGTGGCCAACCCGGCCGCGCCGGACCCGATCACCGCAACCGGAGGCCCGGAAGGCGCCCGCTTCTTTTTTAATATCGATAACACCCGGCCGTGGTCAGCCGCGTAACGTTCAAGCGCTCTGATGGCGATCGGATCGCCTTCTTTCTGGAGTATGCAGGTCCGCTCACACGGCGCCCCGCAAACCCGCCCGCAGATATCCGGCAACGCGTTGCATTCTTTAATTTTCTGCAGGGCCGCCGGGAAATCCCCTTCCCTTAAAAGACGGATAAAACCCGGGATATCGACCTTCAAAGGGCAAGCGTTCACGCACACCGGGTCGCTGCACTGAGGGCAGCGCCGGGCCTCCCCCAAAGCACTTGACCGGGAAAATCCCTGGCAGACTTCCTGAAAATTTTTAACGCGTTTCTCTTTGGACTGCGTCTTTTGCGGCGTTTGCAGCATACACAGAATCCTCTCGCCTTTATCCACAGGCCTACCTGTGATCCTCCGCGGCGGGCGGATAAAACAGACCGGAGATTAATCCCCCCACAGCCCCGACAGGAATTTTTTCATGCTGCCTCCATCCGGGGGGCGGTCTTCTGAAAGACAGGCCGAGTGGTCATGCGCCCACAAACGGGCTTTCAGCTTTTCAAAATCGACTTCATGACCGTTAAATTCCGGGCCGTCCACGCAGGACAACACGGGTTTCGAATCAACATCAAGACGGCACGAGCCGCAAATCCCCGACCCGCAATGCATGATCGTGTTCGCCTGAATAAAAGTTTCTATTTTTTTCCCCCGGGTCATCCGGCAGGCCTCCTCCATCATGGCCGCCGGTCCGATCACATACACCAGTTTGACCCGTTCCTCGTCCAGAATCTCTTTCAGCAATTCAAGGACCGTCCCTTTGCGCTCATACGTCCCGTCTTCCGTGGTGATCATAAGTTTATGGCAAGCCAGCCGCATTTGCGTTTCAAGGAGCACAGAATTTTTATTCTCCGCCCCGATCAACCCGATCACCTTGTTTTCACAGCGCTTCAGCGCCCGGCAAACCGGCAAAATGGACGCGATACTCACCCCCGAGGCGGCGCACACAACCGTTCCGGCCGTTTTAATGGTGGCCGGTTTGCCGAGGGGCCCCATAACCGCGTAAACCGACTCCTGGATCGACAAACTTCCCAACCGACGGGTCGCGGGCCCCCGTTCCTGAAACACCAGGGACACCGTGCCCCGGAGGGGATCGTTCTCGACGATAGTTAAGGGCAGCCAACCGGCGTTTTTTTCCGGCATAACGATCACAAACTGCCCGGGCAAAGCCTTCGCGGCAACGGTTTCGGCCACGATATCCAGCCGTTTCATATCCTTAGCTAAAAGCTGCCGGTTAATAATTGTAAACATAATGTGTTATTATACGGGAAGACCCCCGGCCTCTGCAACCGCGGATTCCAGTATTTAATTTAAAATATGAGATTATCTTTTCAGCACTTCCAACAACTTTTTTAAAGGCAGCGTATTTAAAACATGCTCTTTGGTCAACCATGCCCGCCGGGCCACGGCGACACCGTACGGCATATGGCTCAAATGAGACACAGCGTGGGAATCCGTGTCGATCACGAACGACACCCCCCGTTCCCGGGCACAGTAAACATTCTCGGAATTCAGATCGAGCCGGACCGGGAAAGCGTTAATTTCCAGGAACGTCCGCGATTCCGCTGCCGCCTCGAACAGCGCCAGAAGATCAACGTCATAAGCGTCCCGCTTGCCTTTATGCACGCCTGTGGGATGGGCGATCGCATGGACATAAGGGTTCCGGCAGGCCTTGACCAGCCGGCGCGTCATCTGCTCCCGGGTTTGCTCCAATCCCGTATGCACCGCCGCGATGACAAAATCAAACTCTTTTAATACCCGGGTGTCATAATCAATACCGCCGTCGGCGTTAATTTCCACCTCCGTCCCGAAAAGAACCCGGCAAGCCGGGAACGCTTGCTGAACCCGGTCAATTTCAGCCCGTTTCCGCAGGAGGTCTACCGGGGTCAGCCCGCCGGCGACGGTCAAACTCTGGGAATGATCGCAGATGCCGACATATTCATACCCCCTGGCCGCCGCGCCCGCCACCATGTCGCGGATGGAGCTCTTCCCGTCGGAGAAGTCCGAATGCACGTGAAGGTCTCCTTTCATGTCCGTCACCCGGATCAATTCCGGGACCCGGAGATCTTCCCGCGGATCCGCCCCGTTAAAAATCCGGTCCAGGCCCACATCTTCCCTCAGCTCCGGAGGGATAAACGGCAAGCCCAGCGCCCGGAAACAGGCCTCTTCCGTGTCCGAGGCCAAAAGTGTTTCTTCCTGCCCGGCGGTCGAAAAAACCCCGTATTCATTCACTTTCTTGCCCTGCCGAAGCGCCGCCTGTCTTAAACGGACATTAAAATTTTTGGAGCCGGTAAAATACACCAGCGCCGCCCCGAAACAAACCGGATCAACAACCCGGACATCAACCTGAATGCCGTCGGCCATCAGGGCAGACGATTTCGTGGGGCCATGAGACTGAACGGTTTTCACCGTGGACAGGGAGACAAAAGCGTCCATCACCGGCCCGCTGTCTAAAGCCGCGACCAGGATGTCAATATCGCGGACCGCCTCTTTACGGCGTCTGACACTCCCTGCGGCCTCAATCTGTTTGACCTGCGGCAGCCTTTTTAACTCTTCAATAATATACGAAACCATAACGTCGGCTTCTGCCGGGGTGAGATAGGATTGCGCCTGCCGTATAATCCGGATTCCCGCCACAATATTCTCGACTGTCTTCGTTTTTATCCCGGGGAGTTCCGCCAAAGCTCCGGACAGGGCGGCTTTCTCCAGCCCGGCGATATCCCGGATATTCAGGCGCTCAAAAAATAATTTCGCCTTTCGGGGGCCGACGTTGGGAACCTGCACGACAGCCAGAAGGCTTTCCGGAACCGCTTCGATGAGTTTTTCATAAGCGGATACCCGGCCGGAATCCAGGTACTCTATGATTTTGTCTTTTAAAGCCGTTCCCACCCCCGGGATTCCGGACAGCCGGTCCTGGTCCCTGAGAATCCGGACATCTTCCGCCAGTTGGGACAGCCGGTCCGCCGCCTGATGATACGCGCGGACTTTAAAGATGTTTTCCCCCCGGATTTCAAGGAGCGTGCCCATGCGGTTAAATATCCCGGCCAGTATGTGATTGTTCATTTCCAAAAAACTTCCTTCAGTTTCTCAGCGTAATACCGGACAAAAACAGTCTCGTCCTCCGCCACCGGTCCGGTAATTTTAAAACCGATCTTGTATTCCTTGAACCCGCCCATCACCTCCATGCCGATCATCTCTTCCACCCGGATGACGGTCACGTGAATAACCGGTCTCTTTCCCGTCGGGAGTTCTACCTGGACAGCCAGTTCCTGCCCGATCTCCAACGGCTCTTTTGTCACCAGACAAATGCCTGTCGCGCTGATATCCATCGTGGCCGCCAGGACTATTTCCTCTTGATTCAGCGGAGAAGGAAAACTCACCGGTAACTCCACCTTTAAACGATGACAACGTCTTTTATCATTCATTCACGCCTCCTTAAATGAACTCACCCTCAAGATTATCCCAACCCGTAGAACCGGGCGAGCGTAACCAAAAAAACATGCAGAACGATAAAAACCGGCAACAGCAAATACTGCAATATTCCGGAAAAAACCAGGAGCGCAACTAAAAAAAGCCCGAAAGAGCCCAACCACGCGAAAATTCTATCAAGCCAGCGCCAAGGCAGCAACGCCCTTAAAATATGCGACCCGTCCAGGGGAGGGACAGGCAGAAGGTTCAGCCCGGCCAAAAACATATTCATCACCATCCCGTATTTGCAGATATTCACGCCATAGGTCAGCAACAGTTCCCGGCCATGTCCACCGGCGATAATTGTCCCGGACCCCAGCGAACTAAAGCCGTAAGAGACATACCCCTGGCTTTTAAGATAATACCCAAGCACCCCCAAAACACTGCCGAAGATGAACGCGATCAGGATATTAACACCCGGGCCAGCCAGCGACACCAGCGCGTCATCCCACCGGGGATTCTTATAATTCCCTGGATTCACCGGGACCGGCTTAGCCCACCCGACCAGGATCTGGGCCCGGCTCAGGAGAAGGGCCAGAGGGAGAAAAACAGAACCGAACCAATCTATATGAACCAACGGGTTAAGCGACAGCCGGCCCAGGGCACGCGCCGTTTGATCCCCCCTCTTAAAGGCGACCCAGCCATGCATGTATTCATGAAGGATAACGGAAAAAATCAGGATTAAAAAAGCAGCGATATGGTAAACCCAGGGCTTGACGCGGTCCTGCGTTTTGGTGATCTTAAGCAGCGTTTCAATGGAGCGGTCATACCCGCCCATCCTGTCCAACGCCGTCAGGCTTTTTTTAGCAATGACAAAATGCTGCCGGGCTTCTTCAAAATTCCCCTCCTGCAGATAGACCGTAGCCAACATCATATGAAGCCGGCTGTCCAACGGCGCCAAGGCAATCGCCCGGGTCAATAGTTCCTTGGTCTGCTCCAGGTTCCCGGCCATAAGCGCACCGGAAGACAAAAAATAATACGGCGTAATGGAATACGGCCTTCGGGACTGCGCTTCCCGGGCGACACGCATCGCCAAATTCAATTTCGTAACCGCCCCTTCCGGAGAGGGTTCCTTTTCAGCCAAAAACAGATAATACCTGGCCTGCCCGACAAAATTCAAATAAGACTCCGGGCCTTTCCTCGCAAGTTCTTCCAGGTAATGGAAAACAGCAGGGTCATCCGGCGTATATTTCAGCTTAAGATTCAAGAGCGCCAGATATATCTCCGCAGGCTCGGGCGCCGACGTTAACGCCGCCTCATAATACGGCACGGCGGCATCCGGATTATTTTCTAAATCCGCCATAACGCCCAAGCTGAATAAAATTTTATAATCCCGGGGATTCTCTGCGAGTTCCGCCTTAAGCGCGGCCTGTATCTTTTCAACAGACTCTCCGAGGTTGATCGCAGACAGCCATAAGCCGCTGCGGGCCTCAAGATGAGAGGGGTTCTCTTCCAAAACGACCCGGTAAAAATCATAAGCCGATTCAAAATTCTGATGATTAAACGCCTCAACCGCCTGCTGAAAGAACGGCCGGGTATCGGCGGGCTCTGCCACCGGGCTGAGCAAACCTAACAAGAATAAAACAAGACCAACCGTCCTTTTGCCTCGAGATATGGCTCTCATAAAAAACAACTCCTTTATCAAAATGGCGCCCCATGTCCGCGGGCTCCCTGAACAATGCGCTTCGCGAAATGATCAGCCGTCTTAACATCCATGCGGACATCCCCGAAGCCGAAGACCTGGTTAACCTCCCGTATTCATCCGCGGGCATGCCCGTGTTTCTGCGAAGGCGGATAAATCTGAAACACGCACAAAACGGGGCCAACCCGGAAGCCCTGCTTTATAATTTTTCTCCTCTTAACACGGCGGGGATCGGCTGGGTGTCAATCCTGATCCCGCCGTCATGCTCGATTTTCAAAGTATAAAGAATCCCCGGCACAAATTTTGTGCCGGGCGCCTCAATCTGGGCATTCTTGATCCCTTGGGAAATCGCCTTTTTGGAATCCAAGGCGAACGTCCAGAATTCCCGCCAGAGTTTTTGTTCAAACTCATTCTCTCCCCCCGGAATTTTATACCCTTCCGGGATCCCGTGAAGAGGGGTGACGATATATTCTTCCGTGTTTTTTCCATCCAGCATAAAAACTTTCCAGAAGAGGTACGCGCTCTTCCCCTTTAAAGGGTCGCCCTGTTTAACATAAATATCATCGAAACGGACAACCAGGGACTGGAACTGAATAATATTGCCGGTAAACGTAAAATACTTGGGTGCCATAGGCTGATGGAGGGCATCATATTCCAGAAACTTGAGGGTCGTCATGTGCTTCTGGGTCATGGGATTAAAAACAACCTCTGTCACAAGAACCTCCGCGATCCGGGAATCCGCTTCCAACCGGCTGATCATCAACTCCAAAATTTTATTTTTATATATATACGCATGATAGATCTGCATCCCTCCCCAAGCCGCCAACGCCAGAACCCCGCCCAGCAAAACCTGGAAAACAATCCGCCCGGGTTTAATCTTTGAGGACATACAGGACCTCCTTACTTATCATAAAAACATTGCGGATAACATCAACTCAGGTCAATTTTTGAAAACTTGCTGATCAGCTGCAGTATCGCGGATCAATGGAAGACAGGCCATAGAAGCAAAATACACCGCCGGAACAGGACAGCTTACCCGAACCAACGGCATGACAACGGATGTTCCTGGATTTTCATCATCAAAACCAGCCGTCTCCGTTACTTATGATACAGTCGCCTCCTCTGAAAAAACAGTCCTCGCCGTAGAGAGCGCATTTAGGGCCTTCGGGAACCCGGCATAAACCGCCATCTGCAAAATCACCTCCACGATTTCCTCGCGGGAACACCCCACCTTTAACGCATTATGGATATGATTCTCCAACTGCTGGGCAATCCCCTGAGAGGTCAACGAGGCAATCGTCATGAGTTCCCGGGTCTTTAAATCCAGTCCGGGACGGGAATAAATTTCACCGAACGGGAATTCAATGACCCATCGGGCCATTTCCGGAGAAATATCCTCCAGCATTTTCATAATCCGCTCTGCTGAAGACGGATCAATCCGCCCCAGGGTTTCCAGCCCCTTTTGAAATGAATCCATAGCCCCCTCCTTTATTTGATCTTCAGGAATCCTTGCATTTCAATAAGTTTAGCCCCGACATTCACCGTGGCCGAAAACGTGGGAATCTGCGCAACGGCCTGAATGAGCGGCTTAATGAAGCCCTGCACCACATCTTCCCTCTGCTCCGCCGTCAATATTTTCCGGGACTCCATCTCGGTGAGCAGAGCTTCCAGTTCGCCCTGGGTTTCTATCCCGCTTTTGATATCAGCCTGCAGCCGTTCAATCTCCGCTGTTTTTTCCGCAACGGTCTGGTCTATTTGGGCTTTCTTCTTATCCACAGAGGTAAGATCCTCCCGCTGGTTCACGAACGCCTGCTTTTCCTCTTTCAAGGAATCCATCTTCGTCTGTTTCTTTTTAATACTGTCCTGAATAAATTTCAAACGGGCCAACCCTTCCGGCGGCAGTTGAAAATTTTCGTCTTCCTGAACCGCCTTAAGTTGACGCTCTTCCTCAAGATCGGGCTCAAGGGTTTTTTCCAGGTTTTCCAGGAATTTATCGATCCGGTCAATCTCCTTGTTGACCTTCTCCACCTCTTCAGGGTGCTCCACAATCGCTTCTTTCTGTTCCTTCAGGGTTACAATCTCCATTTCCAGGCTGGTCACCCGGTCCTTATTGGAAACAATCTCCGAGATCACATCCTCCATTCTTTTCTCTGTTCCATCATGAAAGGCTTTCTGTTTGGCAATCTGCTGATCCGCCCATCCCAGGCTCCATTCCAGCAAAGCATCGGCTTTTTGGGTGATCTTCTCCACGTTAAAAAAAACCACGGCATTGTTCTTCCCGGACAGGCCTAAATCCGGCTGTTGAAAATCCGCCTGCTGCAAAATCGAAGGTTTTTCACCGGCCTGTGTCTCCAGGGCCTGCTTGATCAAATCCCGGCTGGTCGCCACAATCAAATAGTCATTCACAAAAGAATAAGACGGCTCCAAATTCCCCACCATGGGGATCTTAAAGAAATTAATGTCTTCTCCCCGGACCGTTTCGGTTTCCGCCCGGACAAAAGGTTGTTTGGCAATCAGGCCTTGAATCATAGTTTTAACTTTTTCCTTGTCCGTGGTCTTAATATAAAAAGCCCCCTGCGGAACAGGGACAATATGGTCCATCGAAATATCCGTCCACACCCCTCCCAACTCCCGGCCCAGAGCAGGGAGGACATCATTTTCAATACTGATCCCAAGCCCCTCTTCCAACCCGGAAAGCACCTCCTCCGGATCGGCCTGAACGCCTTTAGCCAGCAGGGCATCCTCCATTTTTTCAGGGGCCTGCTGCCAATAATAATCCAAGTTATAACAAGGACTCCACTGATAAGCCAGCACGTCCTGCGGAATGAACTGCAATGTCGCGTTCTCTTGAGGTTCGCACTCATACAACGGCCTGACATCCGGATCAAGCGCCTGCCGGTCGTAATGAATATCAAATTTCAACCGTGTTTGAGGGCCGGACAGGGCCGAAAAACTCATCAGCTGAAATCCCTTGGCCTGCCTGAAGCTCTCCTCCACCTGTTTTTGAAGCAATTCATTATTTTCCTCGTTAGCGGCGATCCAGTCCGTGAGCTGAGCCTTAAGATCCCCTATGAGTCCGGCGAAATTCATGTACCCCAGGAAATCCGCTTCCGCATCAGCATGTGAACTCACCAGGAGATAATCCGCGTCCTCTTTCAGCGCCGCGCCCTGCTGTTTGTAAATATCAATGCACCGGCGGGCCGCCTGATCATTAATACCCACCACCAGAAGGTCCCTAATCCGCGTATACCCGATTTTAAAAGGCGCGCCCTTCACCGAAATCAAATAAATCTTGTTCTTCTCATAATCAACTTCTTCCACGCTAATATTGGGATCTATCCGTCCCAGCAGACCGGAAAACTTTTCCGCGAACTTCAGTTCCGGTTTGAGCCGGGTGATCACAAAGGTCTGAGAAGCGACATCCATGGCCTTTTGGGCCTCAAGGCTGTTTTCCGCCCCCGGATAAATAACCAGAACGACTTCTTTCCCCAAAAACGTTTTGACAAACACTTCCATTTCTTCTGAAAATAACTGTTTTTGAAGGGTAATATAACGTTCTAGAGTCTTTTCATCCATACCCGTTTCTTTCAGGTATTTTATATAGTCAATCCCTTTTAAAATCTGCCAAAACCGGGTTTGCGAAAACCCATCCAGATTCTGTTCGATATTTTTCATGCGGACATAAATAAGCGGCTGCGCAGGCAGGACCGACTCCACGACCAGGGGAGGACGGGTTTTTTGCCAAAACATAAATATCCCGCCGGCCAGCAGGACAATAACGACAAGGATTAAAACCACAAACAAAGCTTTTTTCATGACTTTCTAACTCCCTTCCTTGAACAAGAATCTCTTAAATTCATCATCAAACCTTAAATAATTATACATAAAAAATTTATAAATAAAAGATAGATTATTATAAGGCAAAAAACCGGCGGGCGTTTTGGTTTAAAACCTCCGAGGCCGCTTCTTTCGGTAAATTTTTTAGCCGGCAAACCCAGTCCAGGGTTATCAGGACATCTTGGGGGGAAGCGATAAAACCAGGGCCGTCATCTCCGTTACGGTAAAATACCGGGCTGTCTGTTTCGATAAGCAGCCGGTCTAAAGAAGCAGCCCGGACAACGGCTTGCGACGGCTGACTATAAGAAAGACTCGGGGAGCATGACACATAATACCCTTGCGCGAGGATCAGGTCCAACACGTCTAAAGGCCCGCTGTACCAATGAAAGACCGCTTTCTGAATGCCCGCGTCCCGGACCATATCCAGGCTCTCCTGCCAAGCGCCCCGGGAATGAATGACAGCCGGCCGGTCCGTCTCTTTGGCCGCCTGCAGCATCCGGAGGAAAACTGCCTTTTGTTTTTCTTTAAGGGCGGGCTCTTTTTTCACCCATGGATACCAAAAATCCAGGCCGATTTCTCCAATCGCCACCGCCTCCTTGATATGCTCCTGAATAAATTCCAAACACGGCCCCGGGTCCTGGCGGTGTACGCGGTCAGGATGAAAGCCAAAGCCGGGGTAAATCCTGGGGCGGGAAACAGATTGGCTTATATGAAGGTTTTTCTGGTTAGAGGCAAGGTCTTCCCCCACCGCAATTACAGCCGTGACCCCGGCCCGTACGGCGGCCGCTAAAACCTCGGGAAGATTTTCGACATGATCCAAATGCGCGTGCGTATCAATCATCTTGAACGGCTTGCTCCCTCTCTCCTCCGGGCCCCTCGCGGCTGTCGAGGATAAAAGTGACCGGGCCGTCATTCAACAGCGAGACGTCCATCATGGCCCGGAACCGGCCGCATTCAACTTTAAAACCCCGGGCCCGCAACTGTTCCACAAAACGGTTATAAAAAATTTCTCCCTGAGCCGGATCCGCCGCCTTGTCGAAAGACGGGCGGCGTCCTTTCCCGCAGTCGCCCAGCAACGTGAACTGGGACACCACCAAGAACTCCCCGGACACGTCCCCGGCGGACAGGTTCATCTTGCCGGAGGTGTCCTCAAACATCCTTAAATGCGCGACCTTCCGGACCAGATACAAGACATCCCCCTCCGCGTCCCCCCTGGCCACGCCTAAAAATATCAGTGCCCCCTTGCCGATCGACCCCACACATTGGCCTTCGACGTCCACACGGGCATACTTCACTCTCTGTATAAGAATTTTCATAATATTGATATTAAACAATTTTATTGATTATAGTAACCCCGGCCGGACTGGTCAACTGAATAATTCGATGAACCCGCTGGAAAAATAATCAATTTTCTTCTCTATTTACTAACAAAAAAAATTATGACAAAATAAGCTGTAAAAACCAGCTGTGCGCCGATGGAGGGGATCCTTATACCGGGCCCGGAGAAGGATGCGAGCCATTGTTATGACTATCGAAAAAATTTTTTCCAAATACAAGTTCCCGGAAGAATTAAAAAACATCTTTATTCAAACGGGAATTCACACGCTGTATCCTCCGCAGGCCCAGGCCATCGAAGCCGGCGCCCTCGACGGCCGGAATATCCTGCTGTCTGTCCCGACCGCGGCCGGAAAAACTTTGGTGGCAGAACTCTGCATGCTGCGCTCGCTCTTGTCAGCCCCGGGACGCTGCCTTTATATCGTGCCTTTAAAGGCCCTGGCCAACGAGAAGTACGAAGACCTGAAAAAAAAGTATTCTTCCGTTGGGATCAAGGTCGGGGTAGCCACCGGAGACACCGACCTTCCTAACGACATCTTAAGCGGATACCATATTCTTATCGCCACAGCCGAAAAAATTGATGCCCTTCTGCGGACCCGCGCGCAATGGCTCCTCAACCGTCTGAATGTCGTGGTCCTGGACGAAATCCATTTTCTGAACGACCAGGAACGCGGCCCGACGCTGGAAATCCTGACGGCCCGCATCAAACAACTGAATCCCAAGGTGCAATTCCTCGCTTTGAGCGCGACGATCAGCAACGCGCCGGACATCGCGGCGTGGCTCGGCGCCCAGCTCGTCGAGAGCCAGTGGCGGCCCATCCCGTTGCGGGAAGGCATTTATTGGAACGAAGAAATTCTCTTTAACCGCGGACCCAGCCGCCTTATCCAGGGGACAGGGCCCGACCTGAACAAACTCGCGGACGATACCCTGCGCGGGAAAGGGCAAATGCTCGTGTTCACCAACTCCCGCCGTTCTTCGGAAGCCGCCAGCCGGCTGTTATGTTCAACGGCCGGGATATTCCTGTCGGAAGATGAGCGCCGGACGCTGACCCGGCTGGCGGAAATCCTGCGCGGCCCCGAAAGCAGCATGACGCGGATATGCCGCAGGCTCGGCGATACGGTTGAGCACGGGGTGGCGTTCCACCACGCCGGGCTCAAACCCGAGCAGCGGAAACTGATCGAAGAAAATTTCAAAAACGGCCTTTTAAAAATCATCTGCTCCACCCCCACGCTGGCGGCCGGCGTCAACCTGCCGGCCCGGCGGGCAGTCATCCGGGACGTCAAACGGTTCGAAGGCGGCCTGGGGGCAAGCTTCATCCCGGTCTCCGAATACAAGCAATGCGCCGGCCGGGCTGGCCGGCCGCAGTATGACGAATTCGGGGAATCCGTCCTCATCGCCAAAACGCCGGGAGAGGCCAAGTCCCTGATGGAGCGCTATATCAACGCCCGTCCGGAGCCCGTCATCAGCCGGCTCGGATCAGACAGCGCCCTGCGGACCCATATCCTCGCCTCCATCGCCGGAGATTATGTCCACGATATCAATGACACCTTTGATTTCATCTCCCACACGTTCCTGGCTCATCAAAAACGGCCCCTCAACCTGATTGAAATGATCGGCCATGTTTTTGATTTCCTGCAGGAAGAAGATTTCATCGAAAAGCAGGGGTTCCGTTTTTTCGCGACGCCGTTCGGCCAATACACCAACCGGCTTTACATCGATCCGGCGTCCAGCATCATCCTCCGGGACGGCCTGCATAAAATCGCCAAAGGCAAATCATTTTCCAATATAGGGCTGCTGCACCTCACCTGCTGCTGCCCCGACAGCCCGCTTTTAAGAAACTGGAAAAGCCAGTGGGAAGAAATCGAGGCCTTTGCCTACAACTGCCAGGACGAAATTATCCTCCAGGAAGAAGATTTCCCCATGCTGACCGATATGGGCCTCCATATGGCCATCATGAAAACGACGATGATGCTCTGCCGCTGGATCGACGAAGAAAGGGAAGAAAAAATCTGCGATGATTTCAATATCGGCCCGGGAGACATCTACCGGCACCTCGAGGCCGTCCAGTGGCTGCTTTACGCGGCCATCACCTTTGCGGAACTTTTTCAGTACAAGAAACTCACGTTTCTGTTATCCAATTTAAGAAACCGCGTCAAATACGGGATTAAAGAAGAACTAATCTCCCTGTCCCATCTCAAGGGAATCGGCCGGGTCCGCGCCCGACTCCTTTATGAAAACGGCTACAAACACGCCACGGACCTGAAGTCCGCCTCGGCGGAAGATTTGGCCAAAATTGACAAAATCAACCTCCCCCTGGCCCGGGATATCATCAATCAAGTCAGCCGTCCCTGACTCCGGATATCTGTCCGGCCCCAGCATTGCGATATTTATCATTGATCCCCGGGGCAGGGCACGATAGAATTGATACACTATTATTTTTAAAAAACTTTTAAAATGATAACCCGGTTAAAAAACATCCAGACCTTCAGCCCCGCGACAGCGTTCTTAATGGCTTTCTGCCCGCTGTGTTACATGCTCCTGATCGCATCCCGGCTGTCAAGAATTTTCGGGGAGGACCTCTTCGTCTTTCCAACTGTGACCGCCCTTTTCATTCTTTTTCTGGGGTTGGGCAACACGTTCCGGCGCACCCGGGCTCCGGGCCCGGAGCCCGGCGAAAAAGCCCTGCCCAAAATCATGTGGATCGAACTGGGGCTGACATTCTTAGGGTTCTTCAGTGTCCTGGGCATTGATGCCTTTCTGTTTGATTCCCTGTCCGTTATTAACCTGGAGGCCGGCGTTCTCGGGCTGGGCCTGACCGCAGGCATCGGATTCTTAAGCGGACACGCCTTCGCGCTCTTTTATCATTCAGGGTCTCCCCGGCTTGAAAAAAACCAGGACCGGATTCTGGATAAAATCTCCGTGTTGCTCGCCGCCGGCAGCGCCTCGCTCCTTTATGCAGCCGTGTTTTCCCCAGCTCTGGGGGACATCAAAACAGCCATCCTGATTTCCTTTATAAATTTCCTGCTGACGCTCCAGCTGTTTTTAGCCCGGAAAGAGCGGCCCGTGGGACGGCTCTGGCTTTCGGCCGGAGCTGTCCTGAGCGGATTCTTTATCGCCGTTTCCCTTTATAGCGACCAGATAGAGGATAAGATTCTTCAACGGGCCTACCTGGGACGCCAACCGGCCCAGCTTATAGCCAAAGATCAAACATCCTCCCAACGGATTTTACTCTACCTGGCCCGCAAAGACGGCTGGCCGATTGTGGAGACACAGAAGGAAATCCTCGCCAAACCCAGCCAATATTTCATCCTGGGGATGACAAACGGATTTATGCAGTTTTCACTTCCTTTCGAATCCCAGATGGACCCGGAGCATGTGTTTCTGCTCGACCCTTATATAACTCTGCTGCCCTATATCAAAAACATCCTCATCCTCGGGGGAGGGGACGGGCTGGCCGTCCGTCAGGCGGTCCAGTATAAATCCATAAGCAATATCACCGTCGTGGAATCGGGGCCGGCCTGGGTGACCGCGGTCAAGAATACCCCTTATTTACAGAAATTAACCCGCCACGCCTTTGAGGATCCGCGTGTTAAAATCCATTTCATGGATCCCCTCAAATGGGTTTTACGGGACAGCAGGCCTTACGACCTCATTATTGTTAACGCCCCGCCGGGCGGGACAAGGAATTTGATAGAAATAAAAACCCTAAGCGTTCAATTCCTCCGGGACCTCAAGCGCCTGGTTTCAAAACACGGAGTCATTATCATAACATCCTCCGGCACGGTGTCGTCTCCATCCAAAATTTCTGTTCAAGCGCGAACGGCCCGGGAAGCCGGTCTGACGGCTCTGGTGGGAACCTATGGCGGGAAAAAAGGTGCCTGGGGCAAAACGGAACAACTCGTCCTTTTCCATTCAGAAAAAACCCTCGCCTCTTTTCTGGATAGTTATAAAAGAGACTATTTGCCCCGCTTAAAATACGGGTGGAAAAATTTGGCCAAGTTCGGGATTATAACCTACTCCCTGCCCAGACCGGCAGGCCAGCACCTCAGTGTCTATGACCCGTTTATTTCAAAATTGCCGTTTAAAACAAAACTTAAACTCATAACGGAAGACTATGCCTCTCCCTAAACGCCTTTTATGGCTGCCTTCATGCGCCGCTGGCCACGGGGCTTTAACATATACCGCCCTGGCGACCGCTTTCAGTTACATTTTTTGTGACCCGGTTTTCGTGTTTTCCTTATTCTCGGGCCTCTATCTGATGGCCTGGGGCCTGGGGATGCTGCGGGTCGAAAAATCCCGCCGAGGCACGGAAGAGACTGTCGCGTTGATCCTGTTTCACAGCCTTGCCGGTATTTTACTGGCCAACCCGGGCATCTGGGCGGTCCTCGCAGCCAACGAAACGGCCCGTGTCCTTCTCCGAACCCGGCATCAAGATCTGCTGTTTTTAATATTGCCTCTCGGGATCATCCTAACGGTCTGCTGCGGGTGGGTTTTCGGGGTCAGGCAGGCGGCTATTTCAAAATTAATCAAAACTCAAAAACATGCGGAGACCCAGACCGGGAAAACATTCTGGGAACAGGATTACTGCGGAGCGTTCGCCGGGATCATGATCTTCGCTTTTATTTTTAATCCTTTATGGGGACTTATCCGCGGCATTCTGTTATCACAGGTTATCGCTCTGGGGGTGACCGATCTTGTTTTCTTCCGGGCATCCCCGCAAAGCCAACCCCGGCTCCTAAAAATATTGATCTTCCTCACCCATATTTACATACTGATCTCTTTAGGGGCGCATCCTTTCGTCAGCAACGCGTTGGACGCGATCTCCGGATTTTAATCTCCCGCGACCCTGGCCGGCCCGACTTTTCAGCCGCTCTCCTCTACCCTCCATGCCCCCGCCAAAAAATAAAATACGTCAACAGCAAGACCGCAACAACGGCCATGAGCCAGCTCACGTCCCGTCCCCGGCCGCTCAACAGCTTAATAACCGGGTAACTGATAAATCCCAGCGCCAAGCCGTCTGCGATGGAATAACAAAACGGGATTCCAATCATGATTAAAAAAGCCGGAATGCTTTCCGAAGCATCGTCCCAGTCAATCTTTCTGACGCTTTTAATCATCATGACCCCCACGATAACCAAGGCCGGGGCCGTGATCGGGGAATAATTCCCGATCATCCCGATAAAAGGCCCGAAAAACAAAGCGGCGAGAAAGAAAACCCCGACGGCCACGCTCGTTAAGCCGGTCCGGCCGCCGAAGGCGACCCCGGCCGCGCTTTCTATATAGCTGGTGACCGTGCTCGTGCCCAGGCAGGCGCCGCCCACGGTTCCGGCGGCGTCCACGATCAGGACCCGGCCCGCGCGCGGCAGCTGATTGCCGTCCATAAAACCGGCGGCCTCGGCCACCCCCACCAGGGTCCCCACCGTGTCCAAGATATCCATAAACAAAAACACCATGATAAACGGCAGATAGGACACCTGAAGAGCATCGACAATATTCATTTTAAAAACGAGAGACTGCCGGATGTCCGGGAACCCCAGAATCCCGCGATACTGGATCTTCCCCAAACACAGAGCCAGGAGAGCGCCGGACAAAATTCCCCAAAGAATGGCGCCGCGGACTTTCCGCACGGTCAGGACGCTGGTCACAACAAGTCCGGCAAAGAAAATCAGGATATCCGGAGCCGCAAAATGGGTATTCAGGCCCACCAGGGTTCCCGGTTTGTCAACAATCAAACTTCCATGCTGCAGCCCGATAAACGTTATGAACAGGCCGATCCCCACGGCAATGCCGTTCCTCATGCTGGGGCTGATCGCGTTCAGGATCGCTTCCCGGACCCTGAGGGCCGAAAGGATTAAGAACAGCACCCCGGAAATAAAAATAATCCCCAGGGCGGTTTGCCAGGCGGAGGCGACCCCCATCGCGGTCAGGGCCATGATCACAGAAACAAAAAAGAAATTCTCTCCCATCCCGGGAGCCAAAGCGATGGGATATTTCGCGTAAAGCCCCATAAAGATGGACGCTCCGGCGGAACTCAGGCAGGTCGCCAAAAGGACCGCTCCGAAATCCATGCCCGTGGGGTTCCCGCTGAAGTCCCGGGAAAGCACGGCCGGCTGCAAAAAAATAATATACGACATCGTTAAAAAAGTCGTCAATCCGGCGAGGATTTCTTTCTGGGCGGACGTCCCGTTTTCCCTTAACTGAAACACCCTGTCCCAAAAACCGGCCATAGCACGTGCCCTTACTGGCTTTTACGCATCATGTTAAAAAATCTCATCGCGTCTTCCCTCATCTCTTCGGTGAGGGTCTGCCCCGTTTCAGGATATATTTTTAAAGTCACGTCATACCCCGTCACTTTAAGCAAATTATAAAATTTTTGCGCCTTGGTAACCCGGTTATCTTTAATAAAGTCGTCTTTCTCCCCCACCCCGACAAAGAATTTGACCTGCCGGTTCCTCATCAGGGTTGGGGGGGCATCATACTCCCCGGGCGCGAACACGCACACCCCCTGCACGATATTCGACCTTTTAAAAGCCATCCGGTGAACACATTCAGCGCCTCCGGAGAATCCGACAAAATACACCTTATTCTGGTCATAAGGGAAATCCCCGCGCAGTTCCAGCAGAATATGCATGAGCCAAAGGTCCTCTTTGTTCTGCAGCTGTTCAAACCCGGAGGGAAACGACGGGCATATTAAAATATAATTGTCCCTGTCCGCGAGGGGCCCCCAGATATCCACGACATCGCGGGCCGTTTCTTTTTCCGAGTGAACCGCAACCAGAAGCGGATATTTTTGATCCGGATTATACCCCTGCGGCGTCTGCACGAAATACGTCTGCGTGATGTTTTTCTGCAGCCGGCGCTCGAAAAGCCGGGGCGGCGCAGCCTGTCCGTCCGAAACAATCCCCCATAAAACACTGACCCCAAGAAATAGAATCCTGATTTTTTTCATGCTTCTCTTGCCCCTCCCCTAAAATTACGCAGCCAAATGCGTTTGGATACTCTGGGCACTCGGCGCCCTTTATCCGTCATTATATTGTGTCTGGGCCTAAAAATCCAACGCCTTCTTTAAAAAGGACTTTATTCCCGGACAGGCCCGGCCGGGATGACACCGAAATCCAGACAGGGGCCGGACTAAACACCGCGCCTTCAGGCCTCTGTCACTAAATCCCATATCCGCATCAAGGCGTTCACCGCGCCGGAGGATATCCGGACGTCAACCAGGGAAGACGCTTCGGTTTCTTCCGGATTAATCTCCACCGTAAAACGGCCTCGACTCTTGGCGTCTTCCAGCGGCCGGCGGATATAAGGGAATACGCTCGTTGTCCCAATGCTGAAATACAGATCAAACCCTTGTTCCATCTGCGCTATCAGAGTCGTCACCGCCGCGGGAGGCAACATTTCGCCGAACAAGACCACGTCCGGGCGCATCTTATGCCCGCACCGCCGGCAAAGAGGCGGAATCGCGATCCCGGAAAAATCTCGGACGTCCTGTCGAAACCCGCACGAGGCGCACAAAACACGGTGAATATTGCCGTGAATTTCAATAACATTCTTCGAGCCCGCGTCCCGGTGAAACCCGTCGATATTCTGCGTCAAAACCCAGACCCGGGGCCAGCGGCGTTCAATATTGGCGATGACCCGGTGCGCCGGGTTAAAGGCCGCGCCCCGGCACCGTTCTTCCAGTTTCACGAGATATTTCCAGGTCACCTCCGGGGAGCGCTGTAAAGTCACACCGGCAAGCGCGGTTTCGATCGGGATCCCGTCCTCGGTCAGCCGGTTGTTGTACATCCCTCCCAACCCCCGGTACGTGGGGAGCCCTGACTCGGCGGATATCCCCGCTCCGGTAATAAACAAAACGCTTTTCGCCGTTTTTAAAAACCCGGCCGCCTGCTCAAGCGCGCGATGTTGCGCCAAATTTTCCTGCATAAATTTTCTCTCCCCCCGGGAACATCACGCCATCCAGCCATCATCCCCAGCCCAGAAAACTCCGCACGGACAACCAGAGGGCTTGAAAATATTCGACAGCGGCGGGATCTCGAAGTTTAAGTGTCCACACATGTTCCCCCCATCCGATCTGCGCTAAAACATACCGGCCCAATGCGAGCTGTCCGATGGCCGTCTGCCCCACCGCTATCTGGCCAAGAGCCAAGGCATAAGTCAACGCGACTTGCGCGATAGCCGTGGCCCCGACCATAAACTGACCCAAGCCGAACAGCAGGCCGACACCGACCTGGGCGACAGTAATCAGACCAACCCCAAACTGCCCGATGGCGATCACGCCCCTGGCGACCATGAACCGGCCGCTCTGCTTGTCGCGGCCAAAAGCGATATGCACCAGCGGCCAGTCTCCGATCCGTTGGGGGCTCTTCCACTCAAACCCGTAATATCGCCGGACCGGATGCCCGCACCGCGGACAAAGGCCCGCCGCCGGGCTCAAAAGATTATCACACTGCGGACAAGGCACAAAATGTTTGTTTTCCATAAAGATATCCTCATGCAGGGGCGGCGACCGCGGCCCGATCGGTTTATAAATGCTCCACGGCCAGAGACGCGAGCTTGGACCGCTCACTCTGGGTTAAAAGAACATGTCCGAATAAATTAAATTTTTTGAGACGCTCCACCACGTACGCCAGGCCATTGGAATTGGCGTCCAGATACGGGTTATCAATCTGGGCCGGGTCACCGGTCAGGACAATTTTTGTCCCTTCCCCGGCGCGGGAAATGATCGTCTTGATTTCATGAGGCGTCAGATTCTGCGCCTCATCCACGATAAAAAATTGATTCGGGATGCTCCGCCCGCGGATATACGTCACCGCGTCAATCTCGATTAACTCCGACTTATGCAAATTATCCAGCGTCAGGTCGCTGGTCGACCAGTCTTTATTTTGAGCATTCATGGATTGTTTGAGCAGAAAGACCAGGTTATCAAAAATCGGCTGCATCCAGTAATTGAGCTTTTTCTCTTTGGTCCCGGGGAGATACCCCAGGTCTTTGCCCAATGGGACAATCGGCCGGACGACAAGCAGTTTCTCATAGACCGGATGCCTGGCGAGGATCTTTTCCAAGGCCGACGCTAAAGCCAGCAGGGTCTTGCCGGTCCCCGCCTGCCCGACCAGTGTGACTAATTTGATCCGGTCATCCAGCAAAAGATCCAGGGCGACCCTTTGCTCGACATTCAAAGGGACGATGCCCATGACATTGCAGGCGGCCGGAAGCGCGCACAAGGCGTCCTCCGCGTCATCATATTTACACAAAACCTGCGCGTCCGGATCTTTTTGAGCGGACACCAAGGCGTATTCATTGCAGTTAAAATGAAGGCCCTTGGGTTTCAGCATCTGCCCCTGCCGCAATTTCTGAATATCCCGCTTCGGCAGGACAACCGTCTTCCACCCTTTATACAGAGTTTCATATTCGACCTTTTCCTTCTCATAATCCGCCGACCGGATCCCCAGGGCCTCCGCTTTAATGCGGGCGTTCACGTCTTTTGAAATAAAAAAAACCGTTTCCCCCCGCTGCTGCAGGTCCCAGGCCACGCTTAAAATCTTGTTATCATTGATATTCGCGTCCAAATGGGGGAACTCCTCCGGCAGAGCGCCCAGGGAAACCACCAACACGCCCCGGTTAGGCATCTTGGAACCCTGTTTTAACGCGCCGTGCTTAATGTGAATATCAATCTCCCTCAACACCTGGCGGGCGTGCATTCCTTTTTTATCGACGCTGTTTTTCAAATTATCCAGCTCTTCGATAACGGTGATGGGGATGACCACCTTATTATCCGCGAACGAATACAGGGCCATCGGGTTATGAATCAAGACATTGGTGTCCAGCACAAAAATTTTTTTCATGGCCTCTCCTTTAAAAAGTCCCTTGCCTATTCAATATTGTCCAAACGCCGCCCGGTTTTTTAAGCCTTCGTCCTTAACGTGTACATTTTAGGATGCAGCCGGACGGGATCGGCGTGATCCAGGAACAGATCGACAATCCGTCGGATATCCTTGGTGATCTTGGGAGACCTCCAGTGCTTTTCCTCCGGACGGACATACAGCCTCCGGTAACTCAAGTGCACGACTTCCTTGTTCCGTTTCCGGGTGAATCCCCCGAACTTCTGTTCAAACGGCGGCAGCGCTTTATAAAACGCCGCGGCGTCGCGTACATAATGGACCGCGCGGGCGTCGTCGGGTTTCACCGCCGGTTTGTAAAAAAAATCCAGGATAACGCTCGCGTGCAGGACAAACGCTTCCAGCAGGGCATTGTAAAGATAATCATCATCCACCCCTTTAAGCAGGATATCCATGACCCCGTAGAGCATGTGGATCTCATACCAGAGATGCTCTCCGGAAAAGGCGCGCAAGGTATGGGGGGGAATTTCCTTGTCCCCTTTTATCCCGTTCATCAGCCAGCGGCCTCCACCCGGATCGCCCGCTGGGGGCTGACCGGGCATTTATTCTGGCAGATCCCGCAGCCGACGCAAAGCGCGGCATCCACCACCGGGCGGTAGACATCGTGCCCGTCAATCCGGGCGATATCCAGCTTAATGGCCTTATCCGCGACCGGGCAATGTTCTTCACACACGATACACTGCTTTTTATGAGCCCAGGCCAGGCAAAGCGCGTGATCCACTCTCGCCAGCCCCAGACGCGCCTGTTTTTTCTCCTCGCGGCTCAGCCGCGGGATAGCTCCCGTCGGGCAAACCTGCCCGCATAGATGACAGTTATACTCGCAGTACCCGATCTCCGGGACCAGCAGCGGCGTCCAGAGTCCCTGCCAGCCGGATTCCAGCATCACCGGCTGCAGTCCGTTGGTCACGCAAACCTTCATACAATTCCCGCAGCGCACGCAGGTATTCAAAAACCTGTTTTCTTCTTCGACCCCGGGCGGACGAATCACCCTCGGCCGGTTCGCCACCGGAACCCCGCACGCGCCCAGGGATAAAAGCGAGGATGCCATGAGCCACAAAAACGAGCGCCGGGTCATGCCTCTTCCTTCCGTCCGCGGAGCGGCCGGAGCCGCTCCTTTGACACCCCGGACAACGAACCGGGTCTTCCCCTCCGGACAGTCATACACGCAATCCAGGCACAAGATGCATTCCCCTTTATCGTATTCCCCCTTTGGGTTGATCGCGCCCATGCGGCAGCGCCGGCTGCACAGCCCGCATCCGTTGCAGGCTTCGGCCTTACGCTCCAGCTGCGAAAACGACGCGACCAGACTGTAAAACGCGCCCAAAGGACACAACAGACGGCACCACAACCGCGCGACCCCAAACGACGCAAACCCTATGGCCAGAAAATAAACAAAGGTAACCAAAGCGTTGGCGAAAAACGCAATCCTGACCCCCAGGAAACCCGCTTTCAGATCGCGGTAAAAATCGTAAAATCCTCCGTAAAGGCCGAACGTCTGAATGAGCCAGACAAACCCGCGGTCCACCGCATACGTTGCCGACGGGATCAAGTTGAAGGAAACCACTCGGGCCGCCGTGACAATGGGGTCCATCACCCAGGCCGCCTGCACCCCGGCCACCGCCAGCAGAAAGAATACTCCCAAGAATAAATATTTAATGTTTTTCAGACGTTGGCTTTGCGGATAAGAAAGCTCCCTCTTTTTCTTCCGGAAAGAACCGAAAAAATCAATGACCGTTCCCAGCGGGCACATCCACCCGCAGAAAAAACGGCCCAGGAAGAAAGTCACGGCGGTCATCAGGGCGGCGAACGACAATCCCGGGACCAAGGTCCTTTCGCTCAGAGCGGTGGACAGCATGAGCAGGGGGTCCAGCTTAAACAAGACTCCCGGCGGGATTCCGCCCGACAAAGGATAGGTCGTGGACCAGAGGACGTAAATAAAAAATCCTAAAAAAAGAATTTGTGAAATGCGCCGTAAGAATACAAGTTTTCTCATAAACCCCAGTTCAGTTCCCCCTCAAAAAACCTGTTCCTCAGCGATACGGAGTGAAGCGTCACAAAAACATTTTCCGGCCGGGCCGTCTCAGGCCTGCACTTGCAGGATATCCGCCTTGCTCAAATCGCTGCGGCCGAACCCCCGGGCCATAGCGGCTTTTAAATACGGAATATCCACCGGATCCACCTTGACCAGGGAACAGGCATAAACGTCAGCCAAGGTCGGGTCCGTCGCGGCGATGACCGTGTTGAAAACCTGCACGTCGGCTTCATTCCCGCCGCTGGGGCCGTTACGCACCAGCACCCGGGTCGCATCAATCACCGTCAAATCCGGATTGATAAAATCAGCCATGTCCACCAGTTTGGGGCCGATATCCAGATGAATCAGCCCGCGCTTGCCGCTGCAGACGCCCATCAGGTTTTTCATCGACAGGGTCAATTTCGTGTAGCCGTGATGCTTCAAGACCGGGACGTTGATGAAAGTATCACACTCGACCGCGTCCCGGAGGACCGGCCAGCCTTCCATAGAGCTGTTATAAGCGAATTTCGCCTTCACGACATTCCAGTGGTCCGCGAAATAAACAAACGCCCCTTTTTCTTTGGCCGCCGCCGCGATCCCTGTGTGTTCGTAAACAGGGCGGTCCTCGTTACAGGGGATATCAAACACGTTCACGCGTTTGGCGCCGGCTTGATAACACATCTCCACCAGGGCGGCCACGACCGCCGGCTCGGTATTCGCCGCCTGCCGCGGGGACCGGTCCCAGGCCATGTTCGGCTTGACCACGACGACCGCCCCTTTCTTCACGAAACAGCCCATCCCGCCCATCGCTTCGACCGCTTTGACCGTGTTTTTATACGCGTCCTCGCCTTTGACCGCCACGATATCATGCGCACCCTTCAGGCCTTTCTTAGGGCGGCCGGACGAAACCTCGCTTTTAGCAAAAGCCGCCTTCAGGAATTGGTTCCCGGCGATAAACGCCAATAACGCCGCACAGCAGACTTTCAGAAATCCTTTGCGGGTCATTTGTTTTTTTAAAAAAATTTCCAGATGATAAAGAAATTTTTCCATAGCGCCCTTCCTTTCCGCCCCCTCGTGAAAAGAGCCGGGGCTCACTTCCCTCTTGAAGGACTTCCGCAAGCCAGCACCCTGTTAAACTCTACGTGTTTCAATTTCTCAATGAACCGGGACACGACAATCCCCACCTCGAAAAGCAAAACCATGGGCACGGCAAAGACCAGCATGTTAAACATATCCTGCGTCGGCGTGATCACCGCAGAAAACACCATGATAAATAAAAATGCGTATTTCCGCTTGCCGCTCAGCGTCCGGGAGTTTAAGAACCCCATATCCGTGAACAGCCCGATCAAAACCGGAGTTTCAAACACGACCCCTCCGATCACCATGAACGCCACAAAAAAAGAAATATATTTGGCCAGCGTGATTTGCGGGGTGGCGATATCCTGCCCGAACGCGAAAAGGAACCGCAACGCCGCCGGCAACGCGATTTTGTAGGCGAACCCGATTCCGCCCAGGAAGAACAGCACCACAAGCATCAGCCAAAAAACGGCTCGTTTTCTAAACCCCTGAGACGCCGCTGGGGCAAAAAACGCCCACGTTTCATAAAGGATGACGGGAAAAGACAGCACAAACGCGAACAAAAGGACGACTTTAAGATATGAAACAAAAACCTCGGTCGGCGTAATAAAAATCAAATCATCCACCAGGCGCGCGACCGGCTGCTTCACCCATTGGATCAGAATTCCCCCCTTGGCAAACAACGCCGCGGTGCACACGGCTAAACACCCCAGGCACACAAGGATACGGCGGCGTAACTCTTCCAGATGGCCTATGATATCAAGATGTTGTGATTCAGGAGGATAAAGGTCATTCATCAAGCGGAATCTTGGGGAGAGTCTTTTTCCTGGGAATTATCTTCCCCGATGTCATGCATCCCTTTTTTAAATTCGCTCAGAGCTTTACCCAAAGCGCGGCCGATCTCCGGCAAACGGGCCGCCCCGAACAGCAAAAGCGCCACGATCAGGATTAAAAGTATTTCCTGGAAACCCAGTCCAAACATATGCAATCCCTCCCATTTAGCCCCTCATCAGAATTCTCTTGAGGCATGTTAATTATACTGCCAGCGGGGGGAAAACCCAAATGAAATGTATGTAAAAGCGCTTCTGATCTCTTTGCGGATGGGCGGAGGACAGCCCTGCAGACATCCCCAGGCGAATACACAGATGTCTTTATGGCTGATCGGCGGGTACGGCTGCTTCCTCTTGTTCAGAAAGGTAAAACGGCAACAGGGATGTCCCTCCTAACGTCCCTTCCGGCAGCGAGAAGTCAAAAACAACCGCCTCTTGCGGCCAGACAATAAAACAATTCTTCTCCGTGACTATTTTCTTGCCGGAAGAGGAGGCGATATCCTTATTCCCGCTCACCAAAAAAATCTCTTCTTTTATGGCCAAAAATTTCAGGTCCTGATCAGTATCCGCGTGCAACCGTTCCAGGATGGCGGCCTTGGAGGGGAACGCTTTGGGCAGCTGAACCATGAATGTTTCCCGGCCGGAAAGGGTCTCCCCTTCCTGAAAAAGCTCGGCCCGGACTGGCTTTATGACGTCCGGATCATATTCCTTGCCAAAATCCTCCCCGACCCGCGCCTTAAGCAGCTCCCAGTCCTTCCCGGGACTGTAATCCTCTTCCCCTCCGCCTTTCTGCGTGCGGATGTCGGAGTATTCTTTTATAACATTCCCGGTATTAAAATCAAATTGAAACGTGTACTTCTGGTAGCTTAAGCATCCGGCCGCGCCCAAACAAAGGGCCAAAATAAAAAGCATCCTTTTCATCGTTCTTCTCCTCATGATTATAACGGCCTGATATCCGACGACCAGGAGACGATCGTCCCCGGAGGCAAACGGGCGCCCTCACGCACCGCCACCCCCTGGTCCGGGATGTTTTTAAAGGACGGGCCCGCGGGCCCGAACACCACCGTTCCCCCCGAGCCGGCCACCGCTCCCCTGGGGCCGACGACATTCTTCTCTGACATTTCTTCACCGAACACCACGGCCTGATAAACCTGGACCCGAATATGATCATACTCCCTGCGCCACGTGTCCGCCGGCGCCCCGTGCTTTTCGCAAAGGCTGGACAGGAAAGCGTCCTTGCCGGGGAACATGTCCCAGACCTGGGGCAGGTACGTCGAACTCCCGTAGCGCGTAGAAAGGATCACCCCGTCAATTCCCGGACGGAGCTTGTCCAGCAGGTCCCGGGGCGAATCAAAGGCAAGGGGCTGCGGTTCGGTCAGGACGCTGATCTCTATAATGATGTCTTTCATCTCTTCATAGGACACCGGATTAAACTGAAAACGGCTGTCCTGCGACGCCGCCACCGCGCGGCTGATCACATTCTTGTATAAAGGCCGTGTCCGTTCGAAGATGCCGATACACCCGCGCAAGCCGGTCCGTTTGTTGGACAACGTGACGAAACACCCCGCTTTCCGGCGGACATCAGGGTTAAGGCCGCGCTCGGGAGGATTCGGAAGGGCCTGGTCCCGCAGGTGCCAGACCAGGGTTTGCCGGGCCAAAGCAAGCAGGTAGGCCTTGCTCTCCGGGGAGAGCGTTTCTTCATTCGCTGTCTTCAGCATAACAATCCTTAATCCCAAAAGCATAAGCAACAGCAGCAGGATAACGGTTCGCTTCATTTCGCTATCCAAAAGATACGACAATTTTTTCAACACAAAATGCGCAGATATCATGTTTGCCAGCTTATGATAAATTCACTGTATTCTTTGCCGGCACCGATAGACGTCTGGACTTGAAAATGAACGACCTTTTTGCCGATCAGTTCCAATATCTTTATCCACCAGCCTTTCAAAAGCAGATCGAAAACCCGGTGCCGCGCTTCAAAGCCTTGATAAATCAGGAGAAATTTATTTTCGTCTATCTTCCTTACTTCGGTCGAAACACCTTGAAAATACTGCTTATTAATGTTACTCAGCCGCGACATAATCTGTTCCGGCCCCCGGAACTGGAGGAATATCTTATATATCATTTTGAATTGCTGTTCCACGCCCGGCAACACCCATTGTTCCAGGAATTCAAGTTCATTCCCCCGGCAAAAATCCCTCAACTCCGCGTTCAGGAGGCTCACATAAGCCTCTAAAGAATACCATCCGGTGCCAATGACGGTTGACAACGTTTCCCTGTCCTCAGTTCTTAAAGAATCCAAGACCTTTTTCAACCCGGATTCCCCGTGAGTCTGGCGAGCCAGGTTCATGGACATTACAATAGCCGTGCCTTTTATATTTACCATCCTAAACCTCCCGTTATGGCTACAACCCCAAAAACACCCGGACACCCATTTCTATAAGATTATATCCTTCTCTATCCCCGCTGCCAGCGATAAAATATTTTTTATGATAAAGCTTCCCAATATCAAAAAATTTTCTGGAATAAATCCACCCGGGCCCCTTTTCTTGAAAAACTGTCCAAACACCTGGCCATGTCATTCATGGTTTTCAAGATATTCGCGTTATCGTCGGGGCTGGCATGGGTGCGGAACAGCCAGACTTTCGACCCGGCGGGGAGTTCCCGCATCTTTTCCTTTATGTCGTTCCGGCTAAACGTCAAAAAAGCATCAGGAAGCGCCTCCCCCTGCAGAAAATTCATTCTTTTTGAGTAATACTGAAATGGCGGGACCGCCTGATCAAAGACGAACACCCTTTCCTCTTCTTGTCTGTTTTCCTTTATATATTGAACCACCGGGCGGCTTTCTTCAAAGAAGTAAATTTCCGGGTCTTGCAGGCGAAAGCATTCCGAAAGGAACGCGGGGGTGACGAACACCAGCAAGAATATCAAAATGATTTTTCTCATGGGACGAGCCCTGAAAAGAAGCTCCACGCCCCCGCCGATAAAAATAACATAGACCGGCATCAGGAACAAAATCAATCTTTCAAAAAAAGGATAAACATGCAGAACCGAGGCCAGCAGCGTCACCCCGACCGGCCCCATCAACAAAAAGAAGTCCTCCCGTTTTCTAAGGAACATCTCCCGGCACCCCGCCAGAAACAGGAGGCTGCTGATAAAAGGAAACCGGAGGTGAAGGCAATAGCGGAACACGTCCTGAAAAATAGTGTAATGAAAAATTAAATTCTGCGCCGATACGGGAAATACCGGCAAAAAGAATTTCGACCAGTATTCCCCGAGAAAAGTCTGCCCCCGGAATGTCCTGATGATCAGGGAATAATTCACGCCGAAAGAAACCAGGCCCCATAAGGCAGAGACAATCACCCGGCCAAGTTCTCCCCGCTTCCTTTCAAAAACCTTCATCGCCGCCAAGGTCAGCCACACGCCGGCCAAAGTAAAAATCGCCGGGTAAGAGAACCAGGGCAAAACGATACCCAAAACCCCCAGCAAAACCATGGCGCGGGCCGAAAAGTCTTTACGAAGTATTTTCTGAACCGCCAGAAGCAGAAGCAACGTCCAGGCGATATCACCCGAATAAGGTTTCGCTTCCGCCGAATATAAAATCAACGAGGATGAGGACGCGAAAAGGCAAAGCGCGGCAAACCTGGCCTTGACGGAAAGGATGTTTTCAATAACGAAATAAAAAAGAATGACGGAGAGAATACCCAAACAGGCCGGGATAAAGCGCAGCGCATACTCACTCCCTCCGAACAGGAGCATCATCATCTTTTCCGCGGCCAGGAATCCGGGCGGATAGGCCAGGGACTTTGAGGCGTCGGCCCCGTTGATCAATTCTAAAAGAGAATAGTCCCCGATTTTATTGGCGACAACCGCCTCATCAAACCACAGCGAGCGGTTATAAAGATACTGGATGGCCCGGAAAATGACGCCCGCGGCAACTACGGCGACATGGGTGACGCGGCTTGACAACAAAACGTCAAGGTTCTTCAAGGTCAACCCCGCATATTTTACAGCCGCACCCCAAACTCTGTTTTCTGCACCGTTTTCTTTCATCCGCCGGCTTGAATTCCCGAAGTGCCCGGTTAATTTCTCAACAACAATTAAATATTTATGGCGCCCGCTGCCCTTTAAAGAACGCCCAAATGACTTCATTCGCGTCCATATCCCGGCTGGTCTTGCCGACGATCCGTTCATCCAAATACTGGTAGCCGCCGGGCCAGGTGTGGCCGCCGCCTTCAACCGCGTAAAGGATTACTGTAACATTGTTTTCACCGTTGCGGTACACTTCTTTTCGTATCCGGGTGCCGTCCCGCGGGTCCCGGTCCGGCTCGTATCCCAAGGCCGGCGGTAGCGAACAGCGGTTGTGCCGCGCCCAGCGCCGGACCGTTTCCTCCGTGGATAGGACCTCGCCCAACTTTTTCCTCCCCCAAGGGCGGGTCACAGCCCCGCCGGTGAACGGCACAAGCGGATCCTCGACGTTATTAATCATGAGAACAGCTACCGGCCGGGATGGCGAACACGACGAATATAAATTCCCTGGGAAACTCCCGGACACCGGGGCGATAGCCGTTATCTTATCACTCAACTCGCAGGCCAGGCGGTGGGACATGATCGCGCCGTTGGACATACCGGTCACGTACACCCGCCGGGGGTCAACGTTCAATTCCCGGACCAGGCGGTCGATCAAGGCAGAGATAAACCCGACATCGTCCACATTATCGCGATGGGCGCGATACGCGGTCTCTCCCCGGCCGTCGTTCCAGTGTCTTCCGATGCCGTCCGGGTACACCACGATAAAACCCTCCCGGTCCGCCAGCCGGTCAAACCCGCCCTGCGTAAGCCTCCGCATATGCTTCCCCCGGCCTCCGCCTCCGTGCAGCGCGATCAAAAGCGGCGACGGTTCCGCAGGATCACGGGAAAACGGGACATACAGAAGATACGTCCTTTTAACTCCGTTTAAAATGACTGAGCCGGAATAGGTTCCATCGGAGGGAACCGCCGGCGGCATGTCGCCGGACAGGGCAAAAAAAATACAGAGGACAAACAGCATCTTCAGATTCCGTTTAATCATCGGGCTGGCCTCAAGAAATGCCCGGACCGCATTGGGAAAGCGCCGGGGGGAGGGGCCCCAAAACGCCCCTCCCCGTCATTACGCGCAGAATAATTGTGTTAATGAACGTTCAGCAACACCGGAATATTTTGCAAAGGCACGGTTGATATGTTCAGCAGATGCGGAGCCAGCCCCTGGACATTCTGATCCGCCGGAAGGTCAACGGCATAATCCGGCCCCATCCCCGGAACAGGCGATGGGACATACCGGCGGTCCAGGCGCAGGAGGTTCCCGTCAAACAAAATACCGCCGGGCGTATCCGTGCGTCCGGCCAGCGCTTCCGTTTCCGTCATGGTCAGCGGACGCGCTTCGTCAGCCGCCAGCGGACTGCTTTGCGCGGTGTCGTTCGCCGACGGCTCGTCCATCCACCGCAAAACCCGGATCATGTGGGCGATCGTCGTGAAATTCTTCAGCACATCCTGATACGCCTTCTCTCCCATGGCTTCGAACGCAGGATCCCCATCCAGCCCGCGTGAATACAGCTCCAGAATTCTGGCCATGTAATATTCAGTTTCCACCACTATAAACTCATTATAGGGCATCGGCTCTCCGGCATGCGCGTCCATATAGGCCTGAACCTGGTCCCGGACGTCGGCGATATCCAGGAACGCCTCATCCACGCCCTGTTCACGCCGGATCTGATCGCGCTGCGCGAGATCAGCCACCGTGACGCCCTTCTGCCGGTCATAATCCCGGATGCCCACCAGAAATCCCATGGTGCCGTGTCCGTCCGGGTCCAGCTGCCGGCCCAATCCGCCGGTATCCCCCAAAATCGGCACCGGGCCGGGCAGGATGGTTTCCTGCCGGCCGTCTTTCCCGGCTTTCCTGCGACTCTTGCCGTGCAGTTTATCGGCGGTGGCCGCCAGACCAAAGCCTTCCTCCAGGGAATTTGCCAAATTACAGACCGGCAGGGTCATGAGCGCGTTAAGCATGATCTGATGAATGTCCGTCGGAGTCAGGACATTGACTTTAACCGACATTTCCCCCAGAGCCTGCTCCATCTTACCGGCCTGATCCAGCTGCGGCACCATCAGCCCGGGGTCAATGCCCATACCCCGCAACCGCTCCTGGGTCTCCTGCCACTGAGCCAGTTTGGCTTCCTCCCTTTGAATATTCGACGGAGTGCGGCGGCCTTCAAATTCGGCCCTGATATCCTGTTCGGGATTCGTCGCGAAAAACAGCCGCAAAACCGCGTATTCCAGGTTCCCGGTGCCGAAACGGGCGTTCAGCTTGGCGTTGATGCGGTCCACGCGGCTCTTCAGGTCTTCTATGCCTTCCCATCCCGGATTGTCGCTGGCCACCGGGCCGGTCAGGATAATGCGGATCCTTTTGCCGGCATTTTCATTTTTGTCATACATCCGTTCAAACGCTTCCAGGGCCTCGGTCTTCCCTTTTAAAGGATCAACCCGGGAATTATGCGTGTAAAACACATCCTGCTCCGTCCTTTCGATCCTCAAATGATCCAGGACGGCCTCAACGGTTTGCTCGTTCAGCCCTATATTATAATATCCGAAGATGTCGATGGAATTAAGGTTCGCAACCACCGGGTGCGTGACAGGAAGGATCTTGCTTCCTTTGCCGTTGATCAGATAATCGTGGTACGCGCTGTTGGCGTGGGTGTCCACAAAATACGAGAGGAACCGGGTGGCGGCCCTCGCCTCCTCGCCGCGCGCTTCAAAAGGAATGTGCCCGAACCAGGTAAACACCGTATTTTTAAAATAGGATGCGTAGAATTCCGGGAACTGCCGCTGCATAACGCGGTACAACGCCGCCGGCTGAGGGTCATTGACGATCACGTAATGGGGGGCCGGGATATTCTGCGCCCGGATCATTTTGATCATGGCGGCGGCATTGCGCATCGTGGTCCAGATAAACTGGTCCTTCATGTTCGGCGTATGCTGCAGCCCCTCTTCTTTGCCGTGAAAAAGATAGTGAAGAATCGGCGTGCCTTCCAGCCCGGTCAAATCATATTTAAACCATTCCATGACGAGATTCTCGGGAAAGGCTTTGGCGTGGGCCAAAAACGCGGAAATGATGTCGCCCACCCCGCCGGCGATGGAGGAATTAATCATCCACACCCGTAAAGGCTCGCCCTCCCCGGGGACATACTGACGGGTCAGCTCTTTAAGCTCGGCGATTTTCTCCGGGTAATCCGGAGCTTCCATCAATTCCTCTTCCTGATACCCCTTGATCCCGCCGGTTTCCCGGGTCAGGTTGGTGTTCCTCGATAACCTCGCCATCCGCCCGCGCTCCAGTTCCACCGCCTCCTGCCGGAGACGGACCAGAAGCGTTTGCCAATCCTCCGGGCGGTTCGCCTTCAAATACGCCTCCAGGGAGGAGACCGGCAGCGTCAATGTGTTCACGGCCCAGGCGATAAAATCCAGATTCTCTTCCGGGTTCTGCAGGGCCAGGGAAAGCTTTAACGCGGCGTTGATAATCTTGGTGCGGTCCCGCTGGCTGGTTTCATTAAAAGTTAGACGGATCTGTTTTAAATACGGCTCCGGGACGTTCAACGCGTCCATCGTGTCCCAAAACGCCTGATACGAATTATCGCCCACCGGGACAAATTCAAGAAACGCGATATTCGGCAGGCGGCCGTTGGGATTCAGAACCGGGTCGCGGAATCGCTGCGCCACCTGGGCGGCGACAATCGGAGAGCTGCTGACATCTAAAATTTTATTGAGATTTTTCGCCGGGGTTATCCCTCCGGAAAAATATTCCCGGGGCACGGTTTCCCCGTTGACGGGGTCAACTTCCTCGCGGATAAAATTCACGACGCCCTGCCGGAGCGTTTCCAGATACTGCGCGTAAACCTCCTCCTTATACCGCGTTTCATCCAGGGCTATGCCTTCCACCTTCTCCTGATTGATGTACGCTTTCTTCAGCAGGCTTTCTTTAATCGTCCTTTTATACCATGTGGCCAAAATCATGGCGTGATAAATCTGCCGCAGTTTGGCGAAATGCCGGCCTTCATTAACCTCTTTCTCGATAACCGGCACCAGGACATCCCGCACGACCTGGGAAGAAAGGGCATTCACATCTTCGGCCTGCTCTTTGCTCTGAGCACGCTTGCCCAGAATCCGGGACTCAAAGCCTTGGTCAAGCGCCATCAGGTCTTCTTCCAGCATGACCTTTAAGTGGCTTTCCGCGATATACGCGCTGTTCTCATTTTCATAAATCACCGCCTGATCGGGGATAATCCAGATCTTATTAAACGTCTGCAGCGGGATTTCGGTGGTCCCGAACTTTTCCGCGGCCTTCCGGTAAGTCTTGTTCCAGAAATCCCCGCCCGACGGCGTCTCCGGATTCATGACGGCCGCGGACAACTTCTTCAGGATATAATCTTGCTCCAGCATCTCCCGGCCCATGGCCGTGAGGCTTAAAATATCGGGGATTGTTTTCTCTTTTTCATAAGGAGACAGGTTCACCCAAACATCTTCCTCCGGGATCGTTAAAGACGCCAAAAAATACTTCGCGAACTCATTGACCTGTTCCGGGGAAACACTGCCCCCCTCCTCCAGGTCCTGACCCGGCAAAATGACGAAATTGACGCTTAAAGGGTTGTCCGGGTAGACAATAAGGCCTTCCAAGAGGGTGGGGACAAAGGGTTGATCAAGATCGATGTCCGGCTTGTGGGGAGAGATAACGCTTTGATACGTCAATGTTTGAGCATAAGACAATGTTGTGGTTAACAAAAAAATGGATGTTACGATACAGGAAAAAACACGGTTGCAATTTTTTCGCAAGATGAAAACACCTCCTTTTAGAGAAAGGACCGATACCAAAGGCGGGACTTTGTTAATAGGAATAGGGTGAGAGTAAAGAATATTAAAATAATTAGGGACTATTTAAATTTTAACAGAAGATTCCAGGGGATGCAACCTTTGCGCCATAAAAATTTCATGCCCAAAAAAAGCCGGGCTCAAGCCGAAAGAGAAAAAAACACGTAAGTCATATAGCAGCAGCCGGTTGCCCCCCTGGCCTTTCCTACCTTTTAATTTCTTGCGCTTCCAGCGAGAAGCACTGCCGGCCCGCCCCATGCGCCCAGAAATTCCGGTAATAATAATGTTGCTGACCGGACGTTGATTCCCGGTCGAAAGCGGCGCATAACTCATAAGCATTGCCGCCGCGTGTCCTGTATTCGTAGGGCTGATTCGTGACAGGGTCCGCCCGTTTCGCGCCGGTTCCCGGCTCCGCCGTCAGCTCCTCCAGCGAGGCCGGCAGACGTTTGTGGCGGGTCCAGTAAAGGTCCACCGCGCCGGCCATCGCGCCCAGGTCAGAAACCCGTTGGCTGTCCATCCGCCGCACCCGCTCCTCGGACGGGGACCCGAGCAGGGACAGCCCGCCGGCCACCGCAGCCACCACCACAACGACAACCGCCGCGGCGAAAACACCCGACCCCGGCCCTCTCATGGCTTGATCTCCGTTTCTTCCGCACGCATGTCCCGCAGATAATACCCGAAGACTGCGCCGGCGATACTCCCGACCGTCAGCACTTTCAGGAAAAAGCGCGCGGTCATCTCCCCTCCCAGAAAATTATAAATGAGGGCTGTTAAATCCCCGATGATCACGCTGGCGGTAATAAACAGCGTTATGTACGTCAGCCATTTGCGGACTTTCGACGCGCGTTTGGCCGGATCGCGCTTCACCGCGCGGTTCAGCAGGCGGGACAAATAAAGAAAAACCGGGAACGCGATGATAAGGGACGAGACCGCCCAACGGACCGCCTCCCGCGTGTAATCGTAACCGGAGGACGCGGCCGAGTCCGGGAACGCGCGGTCGATAAATTGGAAAATCAGGCTCCCGAGATTGAACGCGCTGATATATAACGTCGTGAAAAGGACGAGGTACATGAACGCCTCGCGCGCGGAGAGGTAGGGCTTGGGCCTCGGCACCGGGATCGGGAACGGGATCTCCGCGTAAGCGGTCATCGCGCTTTTGACCTGGGCGGATTCCCACCCCGCCTTCAGCAAAGCGTCTTCGATCTGCTCCCGGGGAAGCCCGCGCGCCAAGGCGTCCCTGACGAAATTCAACAATTCTTCATTGATGGCCATCGCTTTTCCTCCTTATTGTTAACACACGGTTCCCGGCGGGGCGCCCTGCCAAGCGGCTTATCAGGCTTTTATTTTCTTATTAAAAAAGTTGTTTGTTTTCAGGTCCCGCACGCGATAGATTGTTTTCACGCTCACAAATAACAGCAAAATATTCAACGCAATAAATCCCGCTGATATTTCATTGACCACAACATGAAAATATAACCCATAGGAAAAAACCGAAAAAATAGAAAGCGCGGAAATACACCAGGCAAGAAAATACCCGGCTTTTTCTTTCTTTAAAATGAGAAATATACAAAGGCCGATAAAAATTATAGATACGACCGGGACTTTCGCGCTGTCCCCCACAATCTCTTCGCGCATCAGGCAAGATAAGGGTATTTTATCAATGTAGATAAAATGCCGGATTAATTTCAGGATATACTGGGCCACTAAAAGTATTGATACTTCTGTCATAGTGTTCGCTTTCCTTCAAGTGACAGCACGCGCTCATCTGCCCGCCGGAAGCGGCGCACAGCCGCCAGAATCATTGTAATCCTTTTCAAGAATCCATCAATAATTCACCAGCCCCCAATACACGCAATTCACAAACCCCGTGTAAACAGGATAAAAAATAAAATCTATCACGTGCCAGGCCACCAGAAGGCCCAGGATCTGAAAAGGCGGATTGCTGATGAAATGCAAATACCTCACCGCCGCCTCTTCCCCCCGGAAAAACAACGGGATAACGCCGCTGCCGTCCAGCGGCGGGACAGGCAGGAGATTAAAAACAAACAACAAAATATTGAGAGAAAAAATAATACTTAATAAAAACGCCAGGGAATGCGCGAACCCGCCGGAAGGGGCGGACACGACCGTCTCGAAACTCATATAATCCGGAGGGGAAAACACGTTGAGCCAGAGCCCGGCGCGGATGATGATTCCCGCGATAACGGCAAGGCCGAAATTGGCCAGAGGGCCGGCAAGGCTCGCCCAGGCCGCGGACCGGGGATAATGATAAGCCCAGCGGGCGTTATAAGGCGCGCTGCCCCACCCCATCATCCAGCCGTTTAAAAAATAGGTCAACAACGGCACAAGCACCGTGCCCACCGGTTCCCGGCGTATATGGGGGACAGGGTCCAGCGTGACCTGCCCTTCCTCGTAAGCGGTATAATCCCCCAGCTTCATAAACGCCCAGGCATGGCTCGCCTCGTGCGCGACCAGGGAAATCAGAAAAACGAAATACCACAATAACATCACATAAAGGCCGTCCATCAGATTCCTTTCTCCGCGATCTTCTTAAAAAATTTGTCTTTCAATAAATCCTGTTTTTCATCATCGGTGAGATCAAATAATTTTATGGCCAATGTGCGGCTTCCGCAGTGCGGGCACCCCCGGGGGATGCCGCCGGCCACCGGCACGGAGCCGGCCGACAAGGCCGCAACTTCCAGCAAAACGTCCGGGTCCATCTTCGCGGCGCAGCGGGGGCAGTGGGCCTCAAAGAATTTAGCCGCGTCGGTATTGCCAAGGCCCCGCGGCCGGCAGACACACATCATAAGCGGAAACGTGAGCTCGGACAATTCCCCGAATTTCAGCAACAAAGTTTCCGGGAACGGGGCTTGCCCGGGATTCCAGGAAAACCGTTTCTTCATCCGGCCCAGGTGAAAGCCGAGAAAACCATAAACAGGGCCCCACACGATGGCGTTTGTGATCACAAAATGCAGATAGCCGGCCCGCCCGCCCGGGGAGAGGGCCGAAAAAGCGTTTTGATGGAAAAAATAAATCCGCGCGAACACATCGGAATACCTTAATAAAATCTCGCTGACAGGCGTGATGATCACGCCCACGCAGGCCCCGGTCACAGCCCAGACGAATTCCGGATAAAACCGTTTTGCCGCACAATACGCGCCAACCGGCAGGAGCAGAAACAGCAGGACAGAAATCAGGTTCATCATTTTAAAATCCTTTTCCATTTCCCTTCGAGGGTTCAGCGGACCAGCGCCGCGGAAATAGTTTATTTCTCCCAAACCTCCGGAGCCATGCTCCCCGGGCTATTGAATTCCACGCGATAAGGCTCAATGAGCATAAGCGCGTAATGCGGGTCTTCCGGCCCGTCAAACACAGACGAAAGCATTTCAAACCAATAACGGTTCTTTTCCTGCGGATCCGTTGTTATGCTTGCCGTCCCCTGAATCTGGACATAAGGTTTATCCATATCCCGGGGATCGTTTATCCCGAAGGTCAGGTGCACTTCCGGATTCTTCTCGATCTGTTTTACTTTCCTGGATTCCAGGCAGACCGCCGAGCGGATATTAAAATTTTCGTCAGAGCTGATCATGACATAACGGGTCCAGGGCTTCCCGTCCAGGGTTATCGTCGCGAGGCTGGACAACTGCGGTGTTTTCAACAACTCAACAACTTTCCGTTTAACGTCTGACATCTCCCCTCCTTGGTTAAATATTCCTTCCACACGATATGACAGCGCAAAAAATCATATTTCATCGTCCAACACGATGTTCTTGGTAATCAGATCCCCCACGGGCCATTCCGCCTCCCAGGCGGCGACAGGGGCTTCAAAAATGATTTGATACAATGTCCCGGTCCGGTCATTGGCCACCAAAGAATGAAATATCCTGACCGGCTCCCTCCCCGGCGAATCTTCGACATATTGATAAAGGCAGCCCCAAAACGGCCCCTTCGGGCCATGCTCCCGCCTTTCAAGTTTATACCGGCTTTGAGTTTCATCGGCCATGGCTTTCGCGAATTGCGACGGCAGGACACGGCCCTGCGGCTGGGTGGCCACGTTTTGAAAAGATATAAATGTCAGGCCGGTTTGAAAACCGCCCTGCTCATCAACATTTTCCTTACTGACAGCCCAAATCTTTTTATCCCCCAGGTCCTGATGTTTGACGTGCCAGCCCTTCGGGGCAAGGAAGGCGGCCTTGATTTCCTCCATTTTAAACCATTCCAACCCGTCCGGCGGAGGGGGCAGTTGAGCCAGAAAAGAGTCAAGGGTCGTCGCGTCCCGTGCCGCCTGGGGCGCCGGCTTAGGCGGTGATGTTTTCGGCGCGGCGCCCGCCTGCCCGCCTAACGATATCATGATATCCTTCCCCTGGCTGTCTTTTAACCGGACGGAAAATTCCTCTATTTCAACGATCTTGCAGCCGGCCACCTCATCCCCGACGCCTACCACCTCGCCGTTGATCACGGCCATGGCCGGGTCCCCCAAGCTGACGCCTTCCAGCACCAATTTATTTTTAAAAAAACCGGGGTCGCGCTTTTTAATTTTCGGCTTTTTAATTCCGGATTTCTTTGCCACAGATTCTTGATACGCCTTAACGACCTGGTCCATGGGAGGCCGGATAAAAATTTTCCCGTTCACGTCCAGCACCGGCAATTCATACCGCGAGGTGTCCAGCCCCGCCTTTTCCATGCGACTGTGCAAAACATCCGCCGTCGCCGGGTCGTCAATATCTTTCGAATAGGAGCGCATGTGCAAAGCGCTGATGTCCTGCCGGTATTTTTGGGTATATCCGCAGACGTCCCGCCCGTAAATCGCCACGTAAGGCGGCGGATAAAGCGGTTCTAACTGGCCGCGGCTGCGGGCAAAATAATAGGCCCCGGCGCCGGCCGCGATAATAAGGATGCCGATAAGAATATTTTTCATGGGTTCCTTTCGGGATTACGGTTCGCTGATTTTAAACCAAATTGAATTCGAACACAAAGAACCGGCATATTGGGCTTGGGCATAAATGGTATCCGGCTCTTTCAATAATACAGGCATCCGCGACAGGACCGTCCCCTGAAACCGCAGGATCAGGTTGCCGCCCCTCTGCTGGATTTCCTTTAGGTACGGCTCTTCCAAATCTTCCCGGCGGATTTCCCCGGTGAGCCGGTATTCATAAACGCCCCCCGGCTCAAGCGGCACCCGGTGCTCAACATCGTCCTCCACCTGAACAGGCCTCACGATAAAGGCCTTGTCCTTGCCGTCCGTCAGCCGCACCATGCGCCGCAGCACATCGCTTTCCTTAAACGCCAATTCAACCCGGCTCCCGCTCGCGTTATGCCACCGCAATGTCAGCGCGACCTGATCCCCCGCCTGATACGCGTCCTTATCGGCGGAAAGGCCCAGGGTTAACCCGGGCTGAAGGTTCCGGCAATACAGTGTGCCCGGCGAAGCCCCCAGCATACTTTGCAGGTTCGACACCTGAATCGGAAAACTGGAAGAATGGCAATCCCCGCCGGCGCAACACGGCGCCGCTGCCGAGAGGATTTCCAGGGCGGTGACGGCCTCGTCACCCAAACGCTGATAAAATTCCCGCGCCAGCTTTTTATTTTTCTCATCGCCGCCCGGATAAAAATCCATCCGGTTAAACACGTCCATGGCCAGGCGCCGCAGGGCGTAAACGCGGATCATGTCCTCTCCGCGGGCCAGGGCCTGCCGCATGTCCGGGATTTTTTCCGCCTTTGTATACGGATAGGCCAGGACAAAAATGTCGGTCCGGCGGTGGTTCTCGAACACAAGCACCAGGCTGTCATCCTGCCCTAAAAACATATTGGCGGCGATATTCTCCCGGTAGTTCTTTCGCATGATATCCTGCCCGGCGGAGGACACCAAAGAATATTTTATGTAAAGGGTGTCTGTAAAATACCCGTCCCCGCACCCGTAACTTTTCACTTTCTTCTCCCGCTGAAGAGCATATGCCTCCCCCCGGGAGTTGGTGACGGTGCCGGCGTTGGATTGAACCAAAGTCACCCGCACATCATAATACAGCCCCAGCATGTACGCGCATCCGCACGCGCCCAGGCAAACAGCGAGCAGCCAGGGGATTTTTTTAGTCATGGATCGTCATTTCTGTAAATCTAGAGTTATGGGAACAATCTCTGAACGACTAACAGGGGCCAGACTCTTTTCCCGTCTTTTCGTCATTCCTATCTATTTCAACCGCTCCGACGCAAAAAACATCAGACGCGCGCTAATCATCGTCATCCCAGGGAATGGAGTTGTTCTTAATGAATTTAACAATATATTTCAGCATTTCGTCTTTTGCGTCCCTGGGGCTTTCTGCGACCCATACTGCAAAGTTATATAATTCTTGGTTTGATACTTTGATCCACAGGTTTTCTTTATATAAAGCGAACATCAGTGTTGTTATAGCGATGCGTTTGTTTCCATTCTGGAAGGGGTGATTTTTAATCATTAAATAGAAGAGTATCGCTGCTTTTTCGTAACGAGTGGAATATAAATATTTCCCATCAAAGGTCTGCAAGGGGGCCGACAGGCAGCTTTCCAAGCTGTTGGGGAAACGCGTTTTGAATTCAGGGATTGGTTCGTTATATTCGAATTTTTCTTGGGCAATCTTAAAAGCGATGTGTTCTACTTGATATACCGTGATGGGATTTTTCATTCAGAGCCTAATCTCTTTAACGTTTCGCCGTATTCTTTAATTGTCCGGGAAACCACCTTATCTATTTCTTTTTTTTCTTCATCCTCGAGAGGGGCACCTTTTACGGTTTTTATGAGCTTTTTTATTGTTTCGTCGGAAATCGCAAAACTCCTTCCGACTCTTATAGCTTCTATTTGCCCCTGGATCACTTTCTTATAGATCGCAGCCCTGCTATACCCTAATATTTTCGCAACTTCGGCAATGGAGAAAAACGGCTTTTCTTTCATATTTACCTCATAAAATAAGTATATTTATTGATATCCGCCAGAAAATAAACAGTTGCTGACCCATGCTTAATGTAAGTATACGTTTCTCCATAATTATTGTCAACAATTGTTTACTGGCATTCAAAATAAACAATTGTTAACCTCATTGCCACTCGTCTGGGTAATTCCAGGGACACAATACTTAATTCACAATAAATAAGTATTGTGTCCCATCTAAGTCCTTGGGCCAAGTGCTTGGTGTATGCCGTCTCCCGCACCTGACGTCCGTCCAGAATGCGGAGGAATTCATCTCTGCTCGGCGTCCTGGCATCGCGGACAAGCTCCACAATCAAGGGTTCGGCAGTGTCGCTATTGAATACTTCCCTGACAATTGTCCAAAAACCTTAGAATTACTATTACTATTCAATCGATTACTTCCCGTTGAACGCTTCATCAGGTACATATGGCCATATGGCTTCTCCCGTCACAGCAGAATAATAGTGAACGCCTGGCCTTCTAGCTGGCTTCTCTCCTGGGGGGCCAATGATGATCGCACTACGCCATATACAATTCAATGTTGCTGCGTCAAAGACAAATATGCGTACATTATGCCGAAGCTCCGGTACAGATCCATTATCTAGTTTAAACATCCTCCCTGTCTTTCGGTAGTCCTGAGCAAAAACCGTGATTGATTTGAACTCAACACTCGGGAAATTGCGAACCTTTTCAATTGGCCGTCCCAACTGTTTACATAGCGCTCCAAACCAATTTGGTGCTAATTCTATGGTCTTTAAATTTGGGGTATCTTGATGATTTAAATCACATACAGTGAGTAGGCTAGGCTGCTTAGGGCTGATCCCTTCCAATTTGTAGACTATGTGAGATGCAGATCGTAAACGGTTCACTATGGGGAGAGTTTGATTCTTTATTCCCTCTTGTACTGTGGCCTGTAGTTGTCTGGGAGCATTAGTAAGACGATAGAAGCACCAACCACTTAGCGCGATGAGGATAATCATAATAATAACTAACAGACACCCGACATCTCCGGAATCCTCGTTAACCGCGAACCAAGCAGAAAAAAAAGCGATAATGGGTGGAAAAATGAACAACAATATAAGGTACCATGCTTCAAAAGCAAAAAAGGAATCGTAATAAGCAATGACAGGGGGCAAGAAGAGAGCGGCAACTGATACAACCATAATAGTTAAGCTTATTTTTTTCATGAAGCCCTCATTCTTGTGCCCATCAATTCTTTAACGACTTATCCATTTGCTGGTTGGCGTTGTTACTTAGCGCTGGAATAATTTAATTTTTGCCGTGATTTTTTAATATTATATCCCTGTTTTTTATAAAATGATATCCATTTGCCCTGTAATATCACTTATAAAAATCACCGCTTTAACCCCCTTTTCTAAGCATCAGGGCCGCCTTCCTTATTATTAATATTGGTCGTCCGGGATAAGCTCACGCGCCCAGGCAGAAGATATACCACACGCCGGCGGCGATATGGGTGCCGTTTTCTTGCTCGCGCAGGAGGAACGCTTTGATGTCATCTCTTGGGATAAGCAGGACTTCGATCTCTTCGGAAGGGTCAAGCTCCTGAAGGGGGTTCTGATTGCGGGGATCGTTTTCATCCACGTCAACGGTGATGACCTGGCAGTCTTCATCCGTAATGCCGATCGTGGTCTTTAAAACCGGGCTCGTGCCGGTCAGCCGCCCGGTAAACCCGGTTTCTTCCTTCAGTTCCCGCAGGCCATGGCCGGCGTCGGAGTAGGTTATGCCGGCCGGGAATCCGATCACAAACCCGTTTAAAGACTGGCGGAACTGTTTAATCAAGATATAGCGGCCGGACGGGACAAGCCGGGCGATCACGACCACACTCGTCCCTCTGGTTCGGCGCATGACGCTTTCCCAGTAAACCTCCTCGCCCTGGGCGTTGAGAAAATAAGACCTTAAAAATATCAGCCAGCGGCCTTCACACAAAATTTCTTCTTTTATTTTTCGCACGGCGGATTCCCTGCGGTTGAACACAACAATCAAAACACGCCCATCAGCCCTAATACCCCCACGGCCCCGAACACCCCTCCAACGATAAAAATGATAACGATCCCGCCTCTTTTCCCCGGCTCCAGCACCGCTTCTTCGGGCTTGTCCGGGTTATAATAAACAACAACCTCCACTTGCGGGGGATAACGGTCCGCCGTGGCCTGGGCCGGCCCGCGGTTATGCGTGCGGTATTCGCCGAAAGAAATTTTATCGGACGAATATTGAACGCCGTTGACGGTGTATTCATACCTGACCTTCGCGCCGTAGGTCGTCCTGTGGTGGCCTTTCCTCGAGCGGGAACGGTGCGCCGCGACCTCGGAAGACACCACCACCCCCTGCGCCGTCGGCCAGCTTTGGCTGGCCCGGGACTTCACATAAGACATAAATCCCAGATAAACGATGCCTCCGCCGATAGCGGCGAAAAATAAAAAAAACAGCATTTCCATGATCTTCTCCCTTATTAAAACCCAGCGGTATTATATGCCCCGGGGGAAGACTCCGCCATAAAAATCAAGGAAGATCCGCTCCTCCTTGCATCCTTCCGCTCGTTCGCTGGGGCTCACTCGCCTGAAGGATCAAATTAAATCCGCGAATATGGTCCCCAAAGACCGGTTCTCCCCATCCCAATCCTGAAGGGGGCCCCGTTCTCCTAAAGCGTAGCCCGCCCAGAGGAAAATCGCGTAGCACAGCGCCAGTTTATCCATGGTCTCCTCCCTGCCGAAGGCCCTATGCCAGGACACCCTCTTCAACCGGCCGCCGACGCGGATAAAAACGCCGCGCCTCAAACCAACCGGCGCCCGCCGCAGTGTATCGCTTCGTCTGCCGCCAATCCGCGGCAAAAAAAAACCCGCTGTTCCTTTTAAACAGCAGGCTCCTTCACGCGATTCGCTTTACGCTTGATGGCAGCTGGCTGTCCGTGTTTAAAGGACCCTCTAGCTTTGTGTCCCACCCTTACGGATGGTTTACCTTTTCATCAAAATTTAACTACTCCAGAGTATACAATCCCCTCCCTCCCCGTGTCAAGGCAAGGAGGGGAGCGGCGCCGTTACCGGCTTGCTGACCGCCGTGATCTCCCAATCCACGGTCATGTGGTTGCCCACTATGAGCCCGGCTTTATCCAGGAAACTGTGCCAATACATATTGTAATCTTTGCGGGCGATCACCCATTCGCCTCTGGCCAGGATACGCTTCCGGTCCTGCTGGGGAAACGGCCCTTCCGCCGTAAAAGGGAACGTGATTTCCCTGGTGACGCCGTGCAGTGTCAGGTCCCCGGTCACGCTGTACTCATCCTTTTTGTCCGCCGGGGTGATCGATTTGCTCTTAAACAGGGTTCGCGGGTATTTCTCCACATGCAGAATCCGGGGAGAAAGAATAATCCTGTCCAGGGACTTATAAGAAGAACAGAGCGAGCGGTTATCGATCCGCAAATTCACGCCGGTCAATTGGTTTTTCGCCGGATCAAAAAAAATCTCGCCGTCAAATTTCTCGAACTTGGCCTGATACCGGCCTATGACCGAATATTTAATGGAGCCCTCGATCCGGGACTGGACATGATCAACGCTATATTCCTCCTGACCCGCCGCAGACACCACGCGGGTTAGAAAAAGCACGGCGGCCAGGGCCGCCGCGGCCGCGCATACGGCCGGGCGCGGATTAAAAAACCGCCGCTGTCTTCCCGCCGTCATCTTGTCTGTCCTCGCGCGCATGCGATAATCCTCAAAAACAGTTCTGCCCCTTTTGCCTCCGGCAGGGGCCGTCGCACCGGTAACAGATCTCGTTCTCGATAAACCCGCCTTTTAAAAAGATGTCGATGTTCCGCAACGTCGTTTCAGCGATATTCGTCAGGGCCTCCCGGGTGAAGAACCCCTGGTGCGAAGTGATCAAAACATTGGGGAACGTCAAAAGCCGCGCCAGGACATCATCGCCGATCATCGACATGGAAAAATCCTCAAAGAAATACTCGCTCTCTTCCTCGTACACGTCAAGCCCGGCCGCGCCGATCTTGCCTTTCTTCAGCCCGTTGATCAGGGCTTCCGTCTTGATCAGCTTGCCCCGGCCGGTGTTAATGATCATCACCCCGTCTTTCATCTGGCTGATGCTCTCCTCGTTGATCATGTGCTGCGTCTCCGCGGTCAGGGGGCAATGCAGGGAAATGACGTCCGCCCGCCGGTAAAGTTCCGGCAGGTCGACGTAAGACACGTCTTCCAGGGCCTTCAGCGATTCATCCGGGCGCACGTCATAAACCAGGATCTTCATCCCGATGCCCCGCAGGATATGAATCAGGCATTTCCCGATCTTGCCCGTGCCGATGACCCCGGCGGTCTTCCCGTGCATATCAAATCCCAGAAGCCCGTTGATCGAAAAGTTGCCGTCCCGCGTCCGGAAATAGGCCTTATGGGTCTTGCGGTTCAGCGTGAGCATCAGGGCCGCGGCGTGCTCAGCCACCGCGTACGGCGAATACCCCGGCACCCGCACCACATGGATGCGGCCGAACGCCGACCTCAAGTCCACATTATTGTAGCCCGCGCAGCGCAGGGCGATCAGCCGGACCCCCTGCTGATGCAGAATATCCAGCGTCGCGGCGTCCAGCTCGTCGTTCACAAAGGCGCAGACCGTCGGATATCCGGCCGCGAACTCCGCGGTCTCCCGTGTCAAATGCGTTTTAAGGTAATGAATATCAAAATTATACCCCTCATTCGCCCGGGTAAAAAATTCCTTATCATAAGGCTTGGTGTCAAAAAAAAGCACTTTTGCGTTCATCGTCCCCTCCTCTTTCACAGGAAGTCGGTTAAAACTCAAATTCCTTACAATACAAAAGAAAACCTATCGCCGGCTTATAAAATCAAAAAGGACAGGGGCCTTCTTATAGACTTCGAAACCATAAGCGCCGCCTGTCCCTCCTCAAACACTTGTCTCCTCCGGCAGGAAAACCAATGGGCAGCACTCAGCCGTCCGGTTTCCGGATCAAGATTTATTCCGCGGGCGCTTTGCGCACGTTACGGATTCGCAAGGCCTGAAGCGTCAGCTGCCCGTCCTTGTTTTCCACCGCCACGTCCACGCCCAGCCGCTCGCCGCTGTCCGCGTCCTTGAATTCCCCTCGGCAGTTGTAAAAAATCCCCAGCCGCCGTACTTCCGCTTTCAGTTCGAGGAGAAGCAGGTTGCGCATCCTGGCCGCGTCCTCGTCAAACAGCATAATTTTGCCGTCGCTGAACTGGCCCTGCTTTTCAAGAGACTGGCGCATGAAGTCCCGGATTTCGTCATCGCTGTAAGTCTTATCCTTCAGCGATTCGTCCTGCTTCAGCGCCTTCACGGATTTAATCCTGATATCCCGGGCCTTATAGCCGTCACCCTCGGCGGCCAAGACAACTTCAAGCGTCACGATATCACCGTTGTTCATGTCGCGGTAATCCGCCAGAACCGTGTACACGCCGTCCGCCTCGCTCACCTCATCCGAAACGTCAATCCGCTGCAGGTTCCTGACCTCGTTGAGGCCCGCGTCATAAATATCCAGTGTCCCGCTTTGAATCGTCTTCTCTCTTAACGCCGCCTGCGCGGCTTCCAGCACCGCCGCATTGGCGGAAGCCCCGGGCTGGGCGGACAGGCCGCCGGCCGCTGCCAAAACAAGCGCCGCGCCTACACAACAAGCCATCACTGTCTTCATCATTTCTCCTTTACTCAATTAGGTTGTTAAAACGTATTTCGCGGATCGGATCTTCTTTCCCAGGTGAAAAACCAGAAACGTGTTGAGGATATATTTTAACTCTTTTTGCACAAATGGGGAATACTTTAATCGCAGGCATCCGTCCCACGGGCTGTTCTCCACATGCAGGATCGACGCCACGGTCCCTTGCGAAATCACCCGCGCGTTCGGGTCAGCCGAAAAACATTGCGGGCAGATCAGGCCTCCTTCCTGGGGGCTGAACTTGACCCGGCCGGTCACGGTCCGGCGGCACCGCAAACAGGTGTCCAGATGGGGCCGGAACCCGGAAAAGGACAAGAGCTTGATCTGAAACACGTGCACCAGCTGATTGACGTCCGCCGCCGTTTCGAGGGCTGAAAGAAAATCCTGCATCAGCCGGTAAATTTCGGGGTTAGGGGACTCGACCGGCATCACGACAGCAACGAGCTCCAGGATATAATTGGCCGCCAGGGACTTCTTGAGGTCCTGACGGATGCCGGGGAAATAATGGCTGAGGTCACACTGGCTCACCAGATGCAGGTCGGAATTGCGGTACTGATAATACACGATATCGTTAACGGAAAACTTCTCCACGCTGGACCCGAACTTCCTGTGGTCTTTGCGGATCCCTTTCAAAACACCGCTGACTTTGCCTTCATCTTCGGTAAAAAAAGTCGCGATACGGCTCGTTTCCCTGAAATCAAAAGATTTCAGGACAATCCCTTTTGTTTTAATGATCATAACATCCTGCCTGCGTGTCCTCCGGGTGACTTGCCTGAAAAACCGCACGTCAGAGCGGGAAGAGCCGCCTCGTCTCCAGGATCGCCATAATCTCCCGCTCTCTCGCCCTCATTCTCTTGATATTCTGCCGGCCGTGATCATCATACCCGCACAGGTGAAGGATGCCGTGCACGACATATAAAACAATCTCCTGGGCCGGGGTGGTCTGATATTCTTTGGCCTGGCGGGCCGCCGTCATCGCCGAAATGACAATTTCGCCTTCCACCTGGTTCCCTTTCGCGGCGCCGCGCGGCCGGGAGCCGTCCGCCTCCCGCAGGTCAAAGGCCAAAACATCCGTCGGGCGGCCGTGCTGGAGATAACGCCTGTTCAGGACTCTCATCTGGCTGTCCGTCACGAAGACAACCGAAAGCTCCGCCCGGGTCACGCCTTCGGCCTTAAGCACCGTCCGGATCAGGGGGAGAATCCGATGAAGAGGGAGAGGGACTTTTTTCTGCTGGTTTCTGATTTCGATTATCGTTGCCATTCTTTTTATCCGGATATTTCACCCGGCTGTGGTACATCGCGCTTAACCCCCGGGTGAACGCAAGCGCGATCAGCTCGATTTCTTTGAGGGTTAGGTCACACTCATCCAACTGCCCGTCAATAAATTTATTGTTGATAATCTTCCGCACGGTCTCTTCGATTTTCTTCGGCGTAGCATCTTCCAGGGCCCGGGTCGCCGCCTCCGTCGAATCGGCCAGGAGCACGATCGCCGTTTCCTTGGTCTGCGGCTTCGGGCCGGGGTAACGGAAAGCGTCTTCCTTGACGGCATCCTGGCCTCCCGGATCTTCCAGCGCGCGCTGATAAAAAAAGTACATGAGCCCGGTCCCGTGATGCTGCACGATAAAGTCGTGGATCTTCGGGTTTAATTTATACTTCCGGGCCAGTTCCTGCCCTTCCTTGACGTGGTTCAGGATCACCAGGCGGCTGATGTTGGCCTCTAGAACGTCATGCTTGTTCTCGCCGCCGCCCAGCTGATTCTCGGTAAAATATTCCGGTTTCAGCATTTTCCCCACATCATGATAATACGCGCCCACCCGGGTCAAAAGCGCGTTGGCCCCCACCGCGTCGGAGGCGGCCTCGGCGATATTGCTCACCACGAGGCTGTGATGATACGTGCCCGGCGCTTCCAGGATCAGCCGCTTTAACAACGGCTGATTGAAATCCGCCAGTTCCAGCAGGCTGAAATTGGTCAGCAACCCGAACCAGGTTTCAAAAACCTTCAGCGTGGCCATAACTACAAAAGAAGAAATCACGCCGTTCACGGCCAGGGGCCGGATGTATTTCAGGACAAAATCTGAACTGACGAGAAGTTCGGTTTCATGATGAAAAATCAAAAACGCGATAATCTGAATAAGGCTCACATAAAGACCGGCGGCCATGATGTGCCCCCGGGTGCGGGCGCCTTTCACCGTATAGACCGCGCTCAGATTCCCGAGGAAGAAAACCAGCATGATGTCCATCCCGGTAAAAACATAACCGGCGTCGCCGGCGAAAGAACTGTTGGTCAACAGGAGGCTCGTGATAACACTCGATATAAACGCCATCAAAAACGCCAATTCCATGTCGTTATACAACAGCATGACCAGCATGGAAAAACTGGCCACCGGGACGAACAAAGGCTGAATCTCCGTTTGCTGAATGATATAATTCGTGCCGGCGACATTTAAAGACAACAGCAGCCCCAATTGCAGGAACAGCCGGAAATCCGCTTTTTTAAGGAAAAAAATATGGACACC
>ENA-UPTA01000410-UPTA01000410.1-activated-sludge-metagenome-genome-assembly--contig:-NODE-410-length-50047-cov-7.529105_pt1 | contig 50047 bp, 33 predicted proteins | sample MGYA00238184_ERZ773361 | MGnify/ENA primary metagenome ERZ773361 (study PRJEB29100, sample SAMN05720205) | activated sludge metagenome | isolation source: anaerobic digester from wastewater... | reverse complement strand
TCCATCGTTCTTTTTTATACACTTGCCTTGTATGGGAAATGTATTCTTCCTGTTACCTGTTGGCAATGAAACGGCGGTTCGTTTATTGCATTTATATGCAAGTTGCTAAATTTTCTCCAAATTTCTCTAAATTTATGGTAAAATTAAGAAACAGCAGTTGCATTTTTATAACAAATTTTCAATGAGGTTTTTGCATACCTGCAAAAATCTATCCGAGGGTTAAAACGAGGCGGAAGACATGCTTACCGCCTTTTAGTCAAAGAAAGCAGCACTTACCATTGTAAAAGTGAAGGACATCTTCTTGCCTCGTTATAATTTTTCGAATTGATTTGAAGAAAGGAGGATTTCAGATGCAGTTCATTAACGAGCAGTATAAGGTTGTCAAGGAAAAGAGTTCCGATGCATACGGTACAACCTATATAGTAGAAGATATTCAAAAGGATAGCCTTCTTAAGCATTTGAGAATTATAAACCTCCAAAATGAGACCAGGGACTTCATAGACTATATGAAAAACAATTTTTATAATTATTCCAAATATTATCATCCATATCTGATAGATTTTCATTTTTTCAACAGAATCAGACTTATTGATTATAAACATACTGTTTTAAACCACTATTATTATACCTATGATTACTTTGAAGGGGTTAATTTATTTGATTACTGTAAAGGGAAAGACTTCGATTCGATTCTGGACCTGGCGGCAGAACTGTGTGAGGCTGTTAAATTCTTGCACTTGAGAGGCTTCTTGCTTTGCAGTGTTGACAGTAATGATTTTCAAATAGTCCGCGACGGAGAAAAAGGCCACTTGAAGATATTGGCATTGCCATATCCTCGGGGAACCGGAAGCAGGATAATAATAAACAAAAAAAGTACATGTTTTGCAGCTCCGGAGTTAAATAAGGATGAGAGCTATTCAGTTCTGACAGATGTTTATATTATTGGCTCGGTCATTTCTTGTATGCTCAAAGCATTCAACCATTCTGAGGAAAAATCTGAGGCTAACCACAGGGCTATTATGGATATAATAAAAAAATGCATGGCTGAGAAACCTGAAGACAGGTTTCAAACCATAGATCAAATTATTGCAAGTATAAACAATTACTTCGGAAAAGAGTATAGGACAATAAATAAACAGTACATTCAGGCAATGCCCCAATACAGAATAAATCCATCGTCAAGGCACTATCTTATTGACAAGATATTAAACAATGCGAAAGAGCATTTTTTTATCAATCGGCCCAATAAGGTTTCTTTGGTGGTGGGGCTCGAAGGCACAGGAAAAGATAATTTTTTGGAAATTTTGAGCATTAAGGCGCAGCACGAGGGTTTCATATCCGTCAAAACGGTTCTCAATGAATCAGAGGTATTAAGATTCAGCGTTGCCGAAACCTTTGTGAGAGGAATAATCAAATATGCAGATAAAGAGATTATTGATAAGTATGCCGAGGCAGTAAATAATGTAATGCTTACGATCTCCAAATTCAAATCAATATCTCCAAAGGTAGAGGATGAATATTTCGAGAAGGGCAGTAAGGAAAAGTTTATACAAAAACTAAGCAATTTTATAGAGGAAGCCACAAAGAAGTCACATTGTATTTTTATTATTGAAAACTTTCAGTGGATAGATGAGGATTCATTGAGTCTGATTGATGGAATGTTAAAGAGCCGAAATAGTTCAAGCGCTTATATTGTACTTGCCACAGACAAGGAGACCTATTCCAAAAACATCAAATTAAAGGAATACTGCAGGAAGCTTAAGAAAGCGAACTTAATGAATAATACTATTGTGCTTAAGAACTTCAACTTTGAGGAGACAGCCGGATTTATAAAGCTTATTCTGAGCTTGGACAAAGTGCCCCATGAATTCGCAAAAATTATTTATGACAGGACAAAAGGAAGTCCGGATTATATATATGATACTATATATATGCTTTTTTCAAACAACAACATATATATTGACGACAAAGGCTGCTGGGTGCTTGATAATGTAAACTATGAATTGCTGAATGTTTCCTATGCCGAGGATATGGATATGCTGAACAGTATTTACAAGCTTGACTCCAATTATCAGGATATTCTTAAGGCGGTATCCATTTTTGATAGTGCGGTTTCAGCAGATATTGCAGAAGGTTTTGTCGAAGTTAAAGGTGAAAGATTAGTCAGCCAGATGAATTACCTTTCTTATATAAGCATTTTTGTAAGAAAACAGAATGACTGGGGCGTATCCTACAGCTTCAGTTCATTAAAATTGAAAGAATCGATATATAAAAGCATACCAAAGGAATTGAGACGAAAATATCATGAAAAAGCTTCTTATATACTGAAAAGCAAGCTCAGCGACAAAAACATAAAAGGTGAAGATGAGCTGATGCGCCAAATGCTAAGAGCCAATTGGCATCTTGAAGTAAAGGAATATATTTCAGACTCTGTCAGGAAGATGATGGAAAACAACTCAATATATCAGACAATACAATTCCTCGAGCATGTTAATGAATTGCTGTCCAAGGAGAATGTAACAGAAGAGAGAATATCGGTTTGCAGTATATTGGGAGAGTTATATGAACGTATAGGTGAGTATTCAAAAGCTGTTTATTGCTTTAACATTTTGGAGGATATAGCCGAGAGGAAAGGAAATAATTGCTTGCTTGCAGACGTATATATAAATAAATACTCACTACTGTACAAATTGGGTGATAGGAAGGTTTCATTAAAGTATCTTGCTTATGCCAAGAACCTTTTGAGAACCATTGATTATAAAAAGGGCATGTACGAACATATAATTGTAATGCACAGAATGATGTTTCATAAAAGGAAATTCAGCAGTTACATAAGGATATTGGAAAGTGCCTTAAAAGAAATCGATAAAGAGGAATACAAGTTCATATATGCAAGGATGCTTGGCATTTATGGCAGGCTCAAGGCTTATAAGGGCGAATATGACGAAGGCCTTATCATGTTGGAAAAAAGTATTCAGATTCTTGAAAGCATCGGTAATTATCCAAAGATGTTGTATCCGTTGAATTCAATTGGAACAATATATTATAACCATTACACCGATATACAAAAGGCCAGGGAGTATTATGAAAGATGTTTAAGCATAAGTCAGAGAGTAGGGAATGTGTATTATGAGAGTATAAGCTATAATAGTATCGCCGATCAGTATAGAATGGAAGACAAGTATTCCACAGCACTGCAATTCTATCAGAATTCCCTTAAGAAAGCTAAGCAGATAAGGGATAAGTATACGGAATTCATAATAAATCTTAATATGTCCCTGACAAACATTGAAATAGAGGACTACAAAAAGGTTCTTCTTACCCTTGACGATATGGAAGAAGAGATAGCAAACTCCAGATATTCGGGAGACCTTATGGACTATTTCTATCAATGCAAGGCGGAATTCCTTTATGCCATGGGAGAATACGAAAGAGCAGCGGAATATGCACAGAAATCCGTGAATATGTGCATAACCTGGGGTATTACGGAGAATTACGAAGCACATTTTATGAAGCTGCTGTCGGAGATACAGCTGAGCGGCAAGCTGAACCACGGAAGAATCAAGGAAATTTTGGATAAAGTATTTGAAGTGAATTGGTACAAGCTGGGACGCACAGCCTGTGTAAAGCTTGCGGAAATATACATCTCAAAGGGTATGAGGAAGAAAGGGCTGGAGCTTCTGGCCAGAGGACTCAGGTATGCATCAAATATTGACACTGATATGCTGCGGCTGAGATACGATTATGTGGAAGCTCTTGCAAAGAAAGGGGCTGAGAGGCTGGAAGGCCTTACAAAGCTGGCAGGGCTCATGGAATCGGCGGAGAATAACGAAATAAAGTGGAAGATATACAAGGCAATAGCTGAAGAGCTGATGGCGCAGAAGAACTACAGAGAAGCATTGAAATACCTTATCACATCCTTAAGCTATTTGAGGAAGCTGGTATATAATGTGCCTGACGAATACAAGATAAGGTTCATAAACTCCCATGACAGAAATTCGGTAAAAGAAAACCTGTGCAGGGCAGCGGAGCTTATGACCGGGAATGAACCGGGAGAAAAAGCTGCCAAGGAGTATATGACGGGAAATATAAGCCTGCAGGAAATGGACAAATACTTTGATTATACAGAATACAGGGATATGTACAGATACAAGGAAGCGGACGAAACAGCGGCAGGGGAGGATCTGGATACAAGTACCCGGGTAAAATTCCTCGGAAAGGTGCAGGAGCTGGTAAGCAGGTTCAGTGATGATGAAACTGCCAACCTTAAGCATATGGTAGATCTGTTTGCAGAGATAACACAGGCAAAAAATGCATTCATAGCGACGCTGCAGGAGGACGGCAGCCTGAATGTAATAGTATCCTACAACAGGTATCAGGAAACCCCTTTTTACAAGTATTTGATAGAACAGGCAAAGCAGAAACGGGACAGCATAATAGTAAATGACACCTTTGATTACAATGCCAAAAAAGGAGATATATTGATACCAAAGGATATAACAGCAGTGTTCTGCATACCGATAATGATACAAAAAGAAAGAGACGGTATAGGAATAGAACTTGTGGAAGAGCGGAGAAGGTATAAAGAGCAAGGGGACAACCCGATAATAGGCTACATATACCTGGACACCGACAGCATAATAAGCAACTTCACCCAGGAAAGCAGCCTTTTCTGCATGATGGCGGCAAAGATAGCCTATGTACTGACAGACAATTACAACATGAAGGTAATGTCAACGGTAGACAAGCTGACAAGGCTGTACACCAGGAAGCACTTTGAGTCAGCGCTGTCAAAGGAGCTTGCGTATGCGGAAAAGGAAGGGGGACAGTTCTCCATAATAATGGCGGATATAGATAAATTCAAGAGTGTAAACGACCGCTTCGGCCATCAAAAAGGAGACGAAGTGCTGCAGAACATAAGCAGCATAATAATGAGCAGCGTAAGAAAAGGTGATATATGCGGAAGATACGGAGGAGAAGAGATAATAATACTGCTTCCGGGGACAGATGCCAAAGGAGCTTACTCCGTTGCGGAGAAGATAAGAAAGAAGATAGAGAATGCAAAGCTTCTGGGGCTTAACACGCCTCTTACCATAAGCCTGGGGATATCCTCGTATCCGGAACACGGCACATGGGCAAAAGATCTGATAGACAAGGCAGACCAGGCGCTGTACCATGTAAAAGAGTCCGGGAGAAACGGGAGCAGGATATATGAGCTTAACATGTCAAACAGCATAAAGAGAATAGACAGGCTTGCGGGGATAATATCGGGAAACATTGTGGAGGATCAGAGGAAAACAGAGACAATGCTTGAGATACTGGATCTGCAGAGAGACAGTGATAAGACACTGGAAGAAAAGCTTTTCAGCTTCCTGGGAAGGATAATAGAAGTATCGGAGGCACAGACAGGAGGGATATTCTGTATAGAAGAGGCGGGGAATGAAAAGAGGATAAGCAGGAAGATATTGAGGAAGAGACTGGCGGATAAGGAAGAGGAAGTTTACTACAACGAGGGGATAGTGCATAAATGCATGGAAACCGGGAAGGGAGAATACCAGATAGACTGGAACAGTTACCCCGGGATAGATATACTTACGGGGATGCCTGACTGGCAATCGGTGATAGCAGTACCGATGATAGACAGGGGAAGGATAAAGGGAGTGACGTATCTTTCGGTGCCGATAAAGAGCAAGGAGTTTGATGCGGGAACCTACAACTATGTCAAGACACTGTCCGATATTATGGCCGCCGCATTAAGAACGGAATTAATGATATAACCATACAGCATGTACATCAAAGAGAAAATTTGGTATATGCTGTTATTTTTTTTTATAGTATGATAGAATATTGTAATAAGGCAAAAAAATGTCCTCCAACAAGTGTGAGCATATTTGCCGCCTTATTGAAACGCGCAGAGGTAAGAAAATTTTTCTGCAATCGAAAAATTTTCTGCTGATGCGTTATAAATACATTTCATTTAACAGATTGTACTACAAATTGTATTAATATTTCCATTCAATTGATTTTGCTATAATAAATCTTTTTCACGATATATAATAACTGTACAAGTTATTAGTGCTTGGGGGAATTAAATTGCGGTTTATTAATACCCAGTACAAAGTTATATCTATCAGTAATGAGGATCGCTACGGGAGTACTGTAGTTGTTGAAGATACCAGAAGGGGCCGCATGCTCAAAATCTTGAGGATAATCAATTATCAGAAAGAAACTCAGGATTTTGTCGATTATATGAAGCTCAACATGTTTGACCACAGGAATTTGAGCCATCCTAATCTGGCAAATTTCTATTTTTTCAGCAGAATATTGGAAATTGATACAAAGCCGGTAGTTGCCAATAAATATTATTATACCTACGAACACTTTAATGGGGTAGGTCTTTTTGAATTTATCAATAATCAAAATTTTGATATGCTGCTGGATATTTCGGTACAACTGTGCTCTCTGGTAAAATATCTGCACCTGAGGGGATTTCTGTTTTGCAGTGTTAACATAAACGATCTTTTTGTTGTATATGAGAAAGGGAAGGCTCTTTTAAAGGTTTCAAAGCTGCCATACGTTAAGGGTACTGAGAAATCCGTGATGTTTGACAGAGAAAGCAACTATTTTATATCTCCGGAAGCATTTCAATTCGGAGATTACTCAAGAGCTTCCGATATTTATCTTATTGGAGCACTGATGTTTTATATTTTTACCGGGGCAAAGGTCGAGGTTTCCAATTTCAAGGATGAGCTTAAAAAATTCAGGAATATTGAGGATAAGAACAAGTCGCAGGTAATAGAGATAATAAAAAAGTGTACTTCCTTAAAGCCGGGTGACAGGTACGAATCGGTGGAAAAAATAGTTGAGGATATAAACAGAAGGTTAAACAAGAATTTCAATATAATAAACAAGAAGCATATTCAAAAGCTGCCGAGGCATATTACAAGGCTTGTATCAAGAGAGCATCATTTTAAAAGAGTAATAGAATCTGCAAAAGGGTTTCTTTTTGAGAATAAACTTCAACCAAAGGCTATGATAATAAAAGGATCTATGGGAACAGGCAAATCGGTTTTTATCAAAGCATCCGGTTATAGGCTTGAGCAGGAAGGTATTTCAGTAGTATACAATGTCTTAAAAGAAAATGTTGTCAGTAGTTTTTATTACATAATTTTGCTGATTAAAGAGATTATGAGGGTCACTGATAAAGAGATTATTGACAGGTATATAGCGGATATTTCTTATATTATTCCGGATATAAGCAGCGTTCCCGCTGCTCAGGCACGCAGCAGCGCAATCAGGCAGGAAGACAAAATAAAGCTGGTATACAGATTGGGAAACTTTCTTTTGGAAGCTTCTGCGAAGCATTCCTTTGCTTTAGCTGTAAGCGGCTTTGATTATATTGATGAGGACTCCCTCTCTGTCTTGAATTACATAATGAGAAGCGAAGGCAAAGGCAAGATATACCTTCTGCTGGGAGCAGGAATACAAAGTATTGAAGAAAATGACAAGCTGAAGGAGTTTTGTAGTTCACTGGCAGAAGCAGGATATGCAGAATGCATTGAGCTTAATAATCTCAATATAAATGAGACAGCAGAATATATAAGGCTTTTGCTCGGCATGGACAAGCCGTTTCTTGATTTTGCCGCCAAGGTATATAAAGAAACAGAGGGCAATCCAAAGTTCATATACGAGATTATATATTTCCTGGTTATAAACAACCATATTTTTGTTAATGACAAAGGGGAATGGGTTCTGAACAGAGTTGATCTGAACAAATTGAACCTGTCCTTTAATATAGATGATTTTATCCTGAATAAGATAAGCAAACTAAGTCCCTTGCAAAAAGAAATCATAACGACTGTTTCCATATTCAATACTGCCGTGTCTCCGGATATATTGAAAAAAATGCTGGATATGAGCGAGGATAAACTCAACGAACAGCTAAGTCAGTTGGATACTATCAATATACTGTCAAAAAAGGTGGATGACTGGGGAATATCCTTTGACTTCAGCTCCATTAACCTTAAGAAATCAATATATGAAAGAATACCCCAAGATATAAAGCTAAAATCCCATTTAATAGCTTCATATATATTGGAGGATAAATTCAATAAAGAAAAAAGGCAAAACAAGGACGAACTGATTTTTCACATGGCAAAGGCTATGAGGTATAAGGAAGCCATCGAATATCTTATGAACTCTGCCGAGAAGATGATATCCAGCAACTTGTACAGCCAGGCTATTCAATTTCTTATGCAGTCATATAATTTGTTTGCCCCGGAAGATGTAAGCAATGATAAGAAAATTGTCTGCAGCAAGCTGGGTGAATTGTACGAGCAGATAGGGGAATACAGCAATTCCATGTATTTCTATGATGAGGCAGAGAGATCCGCGGTCATAGTGAATGATTCGAAAGTGCTGATAGACATATTTATCAAGAAGTTTTCACTTTCTTACAAAATAGGTGACAAGAAAAAAGCGATTGAATATGCAGTAAAGGCAAAAAGGCTGCTGAAGCGCTTTTCATATCCTGGAGGGCTCTATGAGCTTGTTATTTGTTTTAATGACGTAATGTCAAACAAACGCAAGTACAGTTCATATATAAAAGTATTGAAAAAGTTAATAGATACAATCGATACCGAGCGGCATGAATGCTATTACGCAAGATTGCTGGTGACTTACGGCAGAACAATATGCAATAAGAACAGATACGAAGAGGGCCTTTCCGAATTGATAAAGGGTATGGCCATACTGGAAAAGCTTTCTGAATATAAATATATGCCTTATGTATTGAATTCTTTAGGCTATGTGTATTCTGAATACTACAACGACATGGAAAAGGCCAGAGAGTATTATGAAAAATGCCTTAGTGTGAGTCAGAAGCTGAATGATCTAAGCTCAATGGAAAAAAGCTACAATAACATTGCGGAGATTTACAGAATAGAGGATCGCTACAGCGAGGCTATTGAATATTATAATAAAGGATTGCAGGTTGTAAATGTTTCCCGGAATATGATGATAAAAGCACTGCTCAACACAAACCTGATAATTGCAAGCATAGGGATGGAGGATTTAAAGAAAGCGGCTCTGTACATCGATATCTCGGAAGAACTTCTCAGAAACCTGAAGGATTCAGGTAACGTTATGCATTTTTTCTATCAATGCAAGGCGGAATTCCTTTATGCCATGGGAGAATACGAAAGAGCAGCGGAATATGCACAGAAATCCGTGAATATGTGCATAACCTGGGGTATTACGGAGAATTACGAAGCACATTTTATGAAGCTGCTGTCGGAGATACAGCTGAGCGGCAAGCTGAACCACGGAAGAATCAAGGAAATTTTGGATAAAGTATTTGAAGTGAATTGGTACAAGCTGGGACGCACAGCCTGTGTAAAGCTTGCGGAAATATACATCTCAAAGGGTATGAGGAAGAAAGGGCTGGAGCTTCTGGCCAGAGGACTCAGGTATGCATCAAATATTGACACTGATATGCTGCGGCTGAGATACGATTATGTGGAAGCTCTTGCAAAGAAAGGGGCTGAGAGGCTGGAAGGCCTTACAAAGCTGGCAGGGCTCATGGAATCGGCGGAGAATAACGAAATAAAGTGGAAGATATACAAGGCAATAGCTGAAGAGCTGATGGCGCAGAAGAACTACAGAGAAGCATTGAAATACCTTATCACATCCTTAAGCTATTTGAGGAAGCTGGTATATAATGTGCCTGACGAATACAAGATAAGGTTCATAAACTCCCATGACAGAAATTCGGTAAAAGAAAACCTGTGCAGGGCAGCGGAGCTTATGACCGGGAATGAACCGGGAGAAAAAGCTGCCAAGGAGTATATGACGGGAAATATAAGCCTGCAGGAAATGGACAAATACTTTGATTATACAGAATACAGGGATATGTACAGATACAAGGAAGCGGACGAAACAGCGGCAGGGGAGGATCTGGATACAAGTACCCGGGTAAAATTCCTCGGAAAGGTGCAGGAGCTGGTAAGCAGGTTCAGTGATGATGAAACTGCCAACCTTAAGCATATGGTAGATCTGTTTGCAGAGATAACACAGGCAAAAAATGCATTCATAGCGACGCTGCAGGAGGACGGCAGCCTGAATGTAATAGTATCCTACAACAGGTATCAGGAAACCCCTTTTTACAAGTATTTGATAGAACAGGCAAAGCAGAAACGGGACAGCATAATAGTAAATGACACCTTTGATTACAATGCCAAAAAAGGAGATATATTGATACCAAAGGATATAACAGCAGTGTTCTGCATACCGATAATGATACAAAAAGAAAGAGACGGTATAGGAATAGAACTTGTGGAAGAGCGGAGAAGGTATAAAGAGCAAGGGGACAACCCGATAATAGGCTACATATACCTGGACACCGACAGCATAATAAGCAACTTCACCCAGGAAAGCAGCCTTTTCTGCATGATGGCGGCAAAGATAGCCTATGTACTGACAGACAATTACAACATGAAGGTAATGTCAACGGTAGACAAGCTGACAAGGCTGTACACCAGGAAGCACTTTGAGTCAGCGCTGTCAAAGGAGCTTGCGTATGCGGAAAAGGAAGGGGGACAGTTCTCCATAATAATGGCGGATATAGATAAATTCAAGAGTGTAAACGACCGCTTCGGCCATCAAAAAGGAGACGAAGTGCTGCAGAACATAAGCAGCATAATAATGAGCAGCGTAAGAAAAGGTGATATATGCGGAAGATACGGAGGAGAAGAGATAATAATACTGCTTCCGGGGACAGATGCCAAAGGAGCTTACTCCGTTGCGGAGAAGATAAGAAAGAAGATAGAGAATGCAAAGCTTCTGGGGCTTAACACGCCTCTTACCATAAGCCTGGGGATATCCTCGTATCCGGAACACGGCACATGGGCAAAAGATCTGATAGACAAGGCAGACCAGGCGCTGTACCATGTAAAAGAGTCCGGGAGAAACGGGAGCAGGATATATGAGCTTAACATGTCAAACAGCATAAAGAGAATAGACAGGCTTGCGGGGATAATATCGGGAAACATTGTGGAGGATCAGAGGAAAACAGAGACAATGCTTGAGATACTGGATCTGCAGAGAGACAGTGATAAGACACTGGAAGAAAAGCTTTTCAGCTTCCTGGGAAGGATAATAGAAGTATCGGAGGCACAGACAGGAGGGATATTCTGTATAGAAGAGGCGGGGAATGAAAAGAGGATAAGCAGGAAGATATTGAGGAAGAGACTGGCGGATAAGGAAGAGGAAGTTTACTACAACGAGGGGATAGTGCATAAATGCATGGAAACCGGGAAGGGAGAATACCAGATAGACTGGAACAGTTACCCCGGGATAGATATACTTACGGGGATGCCTGACTGGCAATCGGTGATAGCAGTACCGATGATAGACAGGGGAAGGATAAAGGGAGTGACGTATCTTTCGGTGCCGATAAAGAGCAAGGAGTTTGATGCGGGAACCTACAACTATGTCAAGACACTGTCCGATATTATGGCCGCCGCATTCTAGATGGACGCCATGTATGGCGTCCCACATAGGGTCGCCATACATGGCGACCTTTATTGCTAAAACAGTTTGAATATTCCTAATGTAAAATGTATAATTTATATATATGCAAATTGGGGAGAGGTTATATTGAAAGGATTTGGCAGAATTAAAACCAAAGGCATTACGATATTGCTGGTAATTATTGTGCTGGCTATTGCGTTTTTTAGCAATATAGCCGAATACCTTATTAACTACCAGTGGTTTTCGAAGCTTGGCTATCAAGAGGTATTCTTTAAAAAGCTTTTTACACAGATGCAGTTTTTTATTCCGGCCCTTTTTGTATTATTTTTTCTGTTTTACCTGTACCTGAAATCCATTAATACGCATTCTGTAAGGCACAGCGGATTGGTACTGTCAAGTGTTGAAAAAAAAATAAGAACAAAGATATCCGTTTATGGTTCTTTAGGCTTGGCCTTTGTTTTTTCTTTGTTATTCGTGTTTGATATATGGTATGATTTTCTGATATTTATCAACAAGACTCCCTTTGGCCTGGCAGATCCTATATTTGGAAAGGATATAGGATATTTTGTATTTTCACTGCCTTTCTTCAATAAATTGTATAATTTTCTGCTGATGATTATATTTGCATTTGCGGCAATTACCTTTCTTTTTAATGCTTATAACTTCCTTACCACAAAGGTGCCCGACGAGAAGTTAAATATAGATATAAGGCCTGTCGGCAATTCTAAGGATATGTACAGAAACATACTTAGGACTGCCTCAAAACAGCTTATGTTTCTTGGGGGACTCTTTTTTCTGGTTTTAGCTTTCGGTTTCTATCTCAGGACTTTTGACCTTCTTTATTCTTCAAGAGGAGTAGCATATGGGGCCAGTTATACTGATATCAAAATTACTCTTCCCGCCTATTACATATATATGGGCATATGCATATTGACAGCGGCATTATTGATATTAAACAGAAATAAGAAAAACATAAAGCTGATTGTTCTCGGGCCGCTGCTTCTTGTAGTTGCCATGATTGCTGCCGGAGTGATATATGCCGTAGTTCAGAATATGATAGTAGCACCAAATGAATTGGCAAGAGAAGAAGAATTCCTGCAGTACAATATTAATTATACAAATTATGCATACAATCTTGATAAAGTTACAGAGAAGGAGTTTTCGGTCAATCAGGCCCTTACACGGGAAGATATTGAAGAAAATGAGGTTACAGTAAATAATATTCCCATAAATGATTACAGGCCTGCAAAGGATATTTACAATCAGATTCAGGGCTTGAAAAGCTATTATCAATTCAATGACATGGATATTGACAGATATATGATAAACGGTATATACAGGCAGGTATTCATATCAGCCAGGGAACTTCAGTCTGCAAATATACCGAAGCAAACAGAGGCCAGAGGGGCGTCATGGATAAACAAGTATCTTAAATATACTCATGGATACGGAGTTTCAATGTCTCCGGTAAATGAAGTCACCGCTTCGGGTCAGCCCAGATTGTTCATAAGAGACATGCCTTTGATATCAGATATTGACATAAAAGTTGATGTTCCCCAGATATACTTTGGAGAGAGCACAAAGGACTTTGTAATTGTCAACTCCAGAGAGAAGGAATTTGATTATCCGGCCACCAATATTAATATGGAGACTGAATACAGCGGGACAGGAGGTATAAGCCTTAATATATTGAACAGGATACTTTTTGCGGTACGGGAGGGAGAACTCAATTTATTATTATCCCAGGATATTAACTCTAAGAGCAGAATACTCATAAACAGGGAGATAATTGACAGAGTGAAGAAAATTGCTCCGTTCCTCACTTATGATGAAGATCCTTATATAGTCATTTATAATGGGAAATTGTACTGGCTGATAGATGCATTTACAACAAGCAGCAGATATCCATATTCAGAGAGAGTCAACAGCCAGACATCTACAAACTATATACGAAACTCCGTCAAGGTTGTAATAGATGCTTACAACGGCACTACCGAATTCTATATTGCAGATGCAAATGACCCCATAATTAAGACATATTCCAAGATATTTAACACGTTATTTAAACCGATTTCTGAAATACCTGAGGGCTTAAGGTCTCATATAAGATACCCTCAGACTTTGTTTGACATACAGGCGGATATATACAAAAAATATCATATGAAGAATGCCCGGGAATTCTACAATAAAAGTGATGTGTGGGATGTGTCGACCCAAATCTACGGAACCGGCACCAATCAGGCAAATGCAGAGTTGGTGGAGTCCTCATATCTTATAATGAGGCTTCCGGACAGCAAAAAGGAAGAATTTTTGCTGATAGTTCCATATACCCCTCAAGGGAAGACCAATATGATATCCTGGCTTGCGGTAAAGAACGACGGGGAGAATTATGGGGAAATAATACTGTACAGCTTCCCGTCAGGGAAAATAGTAGAAGGCCCTATGCAGATAGAGGGCATAGTCAGTCAGGACACCATAATAGGCCCGCAGCTGAATTTGCTTGCAACGGGAGGAAACTCACAGGTAGTAAGAGGAAATATGCTTACAATACCCATTGAAGAATCGATACTGTATGTAGAACCTATTTATGTAAAAGCATTAAATGCCAATGCACTCCCGGAGCAGAAGAAAGTAATAGTATATTTTAAAAATAAGGTTGTAATGGAAGATACATTGGATGAAGCCTTGGACAGGGTGTTCCCCGTAAAAGAAAAACCGGGAGAAAAAACGCAGGATGAACCTGTACCAACTCCGGGGGGAAATATCGATACTTCGGCGGAAAAGCTGATAAAGGAAGCAAATGATACATTTGAACAGGCAATGAATGCACAACGATCCGGCAATTGGGCGGAGTACGGCTCCAAGATAAAAGCCCTGGAAGAACTGTTAAAACAGCTTAGTGAACTGACAAATATACAGGGCAATCAGTGAATAAATCGGCTTTAAGGCTGCGCCTATAAACATTTTTTGGAGTGAGGCAATTGAACGGAACAAAGGATAAGTACCAGTATTATAATCATTTGAAGAATATACTTGAAGAAAATGGAATCGAAATAAGTTTATATGAAGATATTAATTATGGGCTTCAGTTCAGTATAATTATCAGCGGAAAGAAGCATCTTATAAGAGTTTACGAAAATAAGAAAAACGGAACAAGGTGTGACTTATCGCAAATAAAAGATGAAGCGGCCTATAAGCTGATTGATGGGCTTTTGAGAACAGGAAGCCTGAAGGCAGAAAAGGCAGAAGAGCCGCAAGAGGCTGATGCCGGGCTTATCGGCACCGATGAATCAGGTAAGGGCGATTATTTCGGGCCTTTGGTGATTGCGGGAGTATATGCAGATGCAGGAATGAAGAAAAAGCTTATGGAAACAGGAGCCGCAGACAGCAAAACTCTTTCTGATGCCAGGATCCGTAAGCTGGCTGAGGAGATAGCCGGAATATGCAAGTATTCTGTGGTTATCATCGGCAACAAGAGGTATAACGAATTATACGAAAAGATTGAAAATCTGAACAAGCTTCTTGCGTGGGGACATGCGCGGGTAATCGAAAACCTGCTGGAAGAAACAGACTGCAGTTACGCACTGTCTGACCAGTTCGGCAGCCCTGAGCTTATAAAGAACGCACTGCTGGAGAAAGGAAAGAATATAAACCTGGAGCAAAGGCCGAGAGCGGAAGAAAATGTAGTGGTGGCCGCTGCCAGTATTCTTGCAAGAAATGAATATGTGAAAGCAATGAATAAGCTGGCGGAGAAATACGGGATGGAATTTCCCAAGGGAAGCTCTTCAATGGTGACAGAGGCTGCAAAGGAATTTGTACTGCTTCACGGGAAAGAGAAGCTGTCAGAGGTTGCCAAGCTGCATTTCGTTATAACCGGAAAGATATAGTTTCCGGGTATTCCTAAAGAGTATGGTTACGTGCTTCGAGTTACGGGTTTCGCGATTATGGCAGGGCTATGAAGAATTTTGAAAGGAGGATTACGGAATGAAAAAAGTATATGTCTATTTGGCGGAAGGCTTTGAGGAAATTGAAGCCGTTACTGTGGTCGATACATTAAGGCGGGCGGAAATAGATGCAAGAATGATATCAATAACGGGAAAAAAGAATGTTACAGGGGCCCATGGGATTGTTGTCTCCGCCGATGAGATTTTCGAAAATGCCGATAATATGGGGCAGGATATGATAGTTCTGCCGGGAGGGATGCCCGGTACAAGATACTTGGGGGAACATAACGGCCTGAGAAAGATCATAATGGATTTTGCTGAAAAGGGCAAACCCATAGCGGCAATATGCGCAGCTCCCAGCATTCTGGGGAAACTGGGGCTTCTGGACAAGAAGGAAGCCGTATGCTATCCCGGTTTTGAGGAAACCCTTAAAGGAGCAGTAATAGGCAAAAATATAGTCTCACATGGAAGTAATTTCATAACTTCAAAGGGGCCGGGTACTGCTATCTATTTTGCCTTGTACCTGGTGGAAATCCTGAGAGATAAGAAAACGGCGGAGGAACTTAGAGAAGGAATGATTGTACAAGGATAAAAGTAAAATTCCGGATGGGCCTTATAATCCATCCGGAATTTTTTTGCTTTAATTGATTCTTATACAACGGAGGGTTCAAGCAAAAGCTCTCCGCGTTCGAATCTGTCCTTATCCAGCATATGAACCGGAATTGTAGGAGTTTCTCCAAGTATGGCTTCAGCCATAACAACTCCCGTTACAGGCCCGAACATAAAGCCATGTCCGCTGTAACCGCATGCAAGATAGAAGCCTTCCACCTCTTTAACCGGTCCGTATATCGGTTGACGGTCCGGAGAAATATTATACAAACCGGACCATTGACGTACTACTCTTAATTCTTTTAAAGGAGGCAGCAATTCAGTACAGGTCTTGGCCATTTCCTCCATGAAGTGCCAACTGGATGTGATTCTCAAATCCCTGGGCTCATTTGCATCGCCTCTGCCCATTATGAAGCTGCCGTGAGGTGTCTGCTGGCAGTATATATTAAGGGAGAAGGACATAAACATCGGCCCCTGCATAGGAGCTACAGGCTCAGTTACAAGAATCTGATGCCTTTCTGAATATACCGGCAGATCAATACCCACCATTTTAGCAATAAGCTGCGAATACCCGCCGGCGGCATTTACGACAACCGGAGTAGAAATATAACCTTTATCGGTCTGTACGCCAACTACTTTTCCGTTTTCAACCTTAATTCCGGTAACGGTTGTATACTTCATTATCTCAACACCCAGCCTGACTGCTGCATTGGCATAAGCCTGAGTAGTATGGAAGGGATTAAGGTGCCCGTCTTTTGGGTTAAATGTGGCTGCAATAATCTTTGTTTCATCCATATGAGGGACTATTTCCTTAGCTTCCTTGGGAGTCAGCAATCTTGAAGGGATGCCCAGGCTGTTTTGCAAAGCTATATTTTTCTTGAACTGGTTGACTTCTTTTTCCGTAGAAGCAACTATGAGATATCCTCCCTGTTTGAACTCAATATCATATTCATATTCCAGCTCTTCATTTGCTCTTTCAAAGAATTCTATACTGTACTTTGCCAGCCTGCAGTTCATTTCAGTACCCCACTGCATACGGACACCGGCTCCGCACCTTCCCGTAGCACCGCTGCTAAGATAATCCCTTTCAATTACTACAATATCCTTTACGCCTTTTTTGGCCAGGGTGTAAGCTATTGCACAGCCGGAAATACCTCCGCCCACTATTACTACACTTGCAGTTTTATTCATGATCATCACCTCCAAGCAGCTGTCCTAATTTAATCGGCACTGCCGGCGGCCTGAATGCGGACATCTTTATCTCAGAGAGCCGTTTCCCGGTAGCTGCGGCCAGCTCCTGCATAATCAGCTGACTGCAGGTTCTTCCCTGACAGGGACCCATTCCGGTCCTGGATATTCTCTTGATTTCCTCGAGGCTTTGATATCCGCGCCTGATATATTCTCTTATTTCACCCAGAGTAATTTCTTCACATCGGCAGACAATAGTATTATCACTGTAATGGTCATTAAGGCTTAAAAACCTTACAGTCATGGAAAATTCTTTTGGGACTATTAATGATACTACAGGAGTTCTGTCCTGTGCTTTTGTATTCAGAACCTTTTCAACCTTTGCCCTGCATACGGGCTTTCCTTCTCTGTCCAAACCTGTGACGAAGCTTCCTTCCTTAGGCAATGGCACAAATTCATAAGGTATCTTTACCAGAGCTTCAGTTTCTGAATAAGATTCGTCAACTACGAAAATCGCAAGCCCCGGGCAATTGCTTATACAAACGCCGCAGCCGTTGCATTTTTCAGGATCTAATATAGGACGGTCATTAATATCTATCAGTTCTTTTATCGCACCTTTTTTACAGGAAGTGTAGCAGGGATTGCAGGGTATTTCCTGAAAGCACTCTATAATTGCTACCGGACCTTTTGACAACCTTTCCTTCAAAGGTGTTACACTTTCGATATTTTCTTTTGTAGGCACACCGGTTCTTTCAAGCATTATAAACCAACCTCCTTAAGCTCAGCTTTGGATAGACCTTTACGGATTGCTTCACCTTCAGGGCCTGACCGTAAATCATAAAGCTGTTTATGGCAGTCAGCCACAAGGGCTTCAAAATCCGGATGAATATGACCGGCTGCTTTTGCAGCGCACAAGCCGGCCAGTGACCCTTCAACCATAGCGCTGCTTGCCTCTTCAATACCGGCAACGTCTCCGGCAACATAAATACCGTCAAGGCTGGTCATCAGGTTTTTATCCCTAAGGGGAACATGACCGCTTAACTCTGAAATATACTTCATCTCACAGCCCATCTGCCATAGAAGCTCTGCCAGCGGGGTAAGTCCCGTTGCAATACACAGCACATCAACCTCTATATCAAACTCGGTGCCGGGGATTTCTTTTTTATTTTCGTCAAGCTTAATCAGGGTTATCCTTTCCAGCTTATCCTTCCCATGGGCATATACGACTTTGTGGGAAGGCATTACAGGAACGCCCAGTCTTCTCAGCTTTGAAGCATGTACGGCATAGCCGCCGAATTTCGGGCCTCTGCATATTACACCTTTTACTTTTATTCCGGCCTGCATAAGCTGATAGCTTACAATAAGTCCTATATTGCCTGCTCCGACCATGAATACACTCTCTCCGGGAGCTACTCCATAGACATTCATTAATGTCTGCACGGCTCCTGCTCCATAAATGCCGGGTAAATCATTATTGGGGAAAGCCTGGAATTTTTCCGAAGCACCTGTAGCAATAATTAAAGTATCAGGCTTTATTTTTATGTATTTGCCCCCCTGGTCAATAGTCAGTACTCTGTCTTCATACAGTCCTATTACAGTTGCATCAAGCATAACGGTAATTTTGTCCTTATAATCTTCTAATTTGGATATGAGGATATTTGCAATATCTATACCTCTGTGTGAGGCATATTGTTTCTGGGAACCAAAAAACATATGAGTTTGTTTTATCAACTGTCCGCCCAGCTGGCTGTTTCTATCAAGGACTATAACCTTTGCACCGGATTCGGCAGCCTTTATTGCTGCGCAAAGTCCCGCAGGGCCTCCTCCTACTATAGCTATTTCTGTATGAATCACTTAATATCCCCCCGTCCTATTTGAGTTTCCACTGCCATTCCCTCTTTGAGCTTTTCCACACAAACTCTTACATTGGGCTTGCCGTTCACCACCATAAGGCAGGAGGAACAATTTCCTATTGCACAGTAAAAGCCTCTGGGTCTTCCCAGCTTGTGGGTATGGCCCAGAACCCTTATTCCGGCATCGTGGAGAGCAGCTGCAATCGGCTCACCTTCATATCCCTCATAAACCTTTCCGTCAAATGTGAACTGAACCTTTCTGCCTTTGTTGAACGTAATAATAGGATGTTGCTCAATCCTCATAAAGGATTCCCCCTTTCGCTAATTAAAAAATTATATAGCAATTTATATGCCAACGCAGGAAACAATTCATTTTACTAAGGTCTGTATATTTATGTGTCAATATATTGACAGTTGGATTGGTTTTAGACACAATAGATGCCAATATATTGACGCGCACGTCGAAATATTGACGTTTTCGGGAGAATGTCATTTTTCCAGGTTATGCTTTTTAAGCTTGAAATACAAGGTGCTTCTCGGTATATTCAGGAGCTTTGCCCCATGTGCCTTATTGCCTCCCGAAATCCTCATGACATTTATCAAGGCTTCTCTTTCTGCGTTTTCCAGTATGGTATTCAAGTCATATATACTGTCCTGCTTCACGGCAGAGATGGTTTTTCTGATTCCTCCGAGGCTTTGGGGAAGAAAAGAGGAATCAATTACCCCTGTGTTGGAATTCCTCGCCAGCACCACGATTCTTTCGACGGCGTTTTTCAATTCTCTTATGTTTCCTTCCCAGCTGTGATTTACAAAGCTGTCCAAAACCTCAGGAGTAATGCCAAGGATATTGATCCCGTATTCCATGCAGTAATCTTCTATAAATCTGTTTACAAGCAATGGTATATCATCCTTCCTTTCTCTTAAAGGAGGAAGGTTTATAACAACGGAGTTAAGCCTGTAATAAAGGTCTTTCCTGAACAATCCTGCCTCCACCATTTCCGATAAGTTCTTGTTGGTGGCAGTGATGATTCTTATGTTTGTTTTTATGGTTTTTTCGCTGCCTATTCTGGTCATCTCTCCATTTTCAAGCACCCTTAGTATTTTTGGCTGCATACTCAGCGGCATGTCCCCTATCTCATCAAGAAAAAGCGTACCGTTATGTGCCAGCTCAATTTTGCCTATCTTGCCTGTTTTCAGTGCCCCGGTAAAGGCTCCCGCTGTATATCCGAATAATTCGCTTTCAATTAATTCGTGAGGTATGGCACTGCAGTTGATGGGTACAAAATAACCTTCCCGTCCGCTTTCCATATGTATTGCACGGGCGAACAGTTCCTTGCCGGTACCGCTCTCACCGGTTATCAGCACGTTGATATTGGACCTTGAAATATCTCTTGCCAGTCTGATGCTGTCTCTGAAAGCTCTGTTGTTGCCCAGAATCTGTGAAAATGAGTATCGATTTTTATTGATTATGGACATTTCATGTTCCAATACATTAAGATTGGATTGGGCCTTCATCAGCAGCTCTGAGGTCTTTATGAACTCTGTGGCATCCCGATCCAGGCTTATGCCTCCGACAAGGCGGCCATTCATGTATAGCGGGGAAGCGCTTATGACATTGTAACACCCTTCTCTGGGATTGTTGTAAATATTGTCATAAGATTTTCTTTCCTTAATTATCTTAGGGAGCAGGGAGTTTGGGAAAAATTCCTTTATATGCCTGCCCAATATCTTATCCTTGCCGATATTGTAAAGCTTTTCTGCGGCATTGTTCCAGTAGCGGGTTATACAGTTCTCGTCTACCACACAAATAGCGTCGTTGATACTGTCAAGAATTATCTTTAAAAGTTCTCCGTCTTCTACGTCAAATATATCAAATTCCTTTATTTCATTATTATCCGGCATATCAACACTTCCTCGCAAAGATTTTCAACCTTTAATATATATACTACTATTTTCACCCTTTACATTCAACTGTACAATAGCAGAATGATGTGTATATTGACAGGTCAAATGCCATAATATATAATAAGCTTAATTCAAAACCTAAGGCAATGAAGAGGAATAGTAGATAACAAGTCGCCTTAAGAGAGGAAGGCTTAAGAGCTGAAATGCTTTCCAGGTTAGATTTTATCGAACCCAACCTCCGAGCCGGGGATGAACTCCCGCCGTATGCCTGCGTTAAAGGCTGAAGAGGAATATACGTATAACGGCGTATGTTCAAATAGGGTGGTACCGCGAGTAAAACTTCGTCCCTTTCATGTGACGAAGTTTTTTATTTGTTAATATCAATTTATTCAGATAAGGAGAGATTATTATGGCTGACAAGAAGCAGCAGGAATTTGTTAAAGAGATTACCCCGATGGAAGAGGATTTTTCCCAGTGGTATACTGATGTCATCTTAAAGACCGATATGGTTGATTATGCTCCCGTAAAAGGCTGCATGGTAATAAAGCCTTACGGCTATGGAGTATGGGAAGGAATTCAGAGAGTAGCCGACAGAAGGTTCAAGGCTACAGGTCACAAAAACGCATATTTCCCGCTTTTGATACCGGAAAGCTATCTGAAAAAGGAAGCTGACCACTTTGAAGGATTTGCTCCCGAGGTGCTGTGGGTTACCCACGGGGGCAGCGAGGAGCTTACCGAGAGATTGTTTATAAGGCCGACCTCGGAAACTATAATATGCGATATGTATTCCAGATGGGTGCAATCATACAGGGATCTTCCCCTGTTGATAAACCAGTGGTGCAACGTTGTGCGGTGGGAAAAGACTACAAGGCCCTTCCTCAGGACGGCAGAGTTCCTATGGCAGGAAGGCCATACGGTACATGCAGATGAAGAGGATGCCCAGAGGGAAACCTTGCTGATACTGGAAATATACAGGCAGGTTGCGGAAGACGAACTGGCAATGCCTGTGATACTTGGGCAAAAGAGTGAAAAGGAAAAATTCGCAGGGGCTCTCCGCACTTATACGATGGAAGCGATGATGCATGACGGAAAAGCTCTGCAGGCGGGTACATCACATAATCTGGCGCAGCATTTTTCAAAGATGTTTGATATAAAATTCCTGGATAAGGATGGCGTGCTTAAGTATGCCCACAGCACCTCCTGGGGGATTTCCACAAGGCTTATCGGGGGAATCATAATGGTCCATGGGGACAACAGAGGACTTGTAATGCCTCCGAGAGTGGCTCCGGTACAGGTTGTCATTATTCCTATAGCTTTCCATAAGGAAGGAGTGCTGGATAAGGCAAAGGCAGTGAAAGATGAACTGGAAAAGTGCTTCAGGGTCGAAATGGACGACAGGGATACCTACAGCCCCGGCTGGAAGTTCAACGAGTGGGAGATGAAGGGTGTTCCGATAAGAATGGAGATAGGCCCCAGAGACATAGAAAACAACCAGGTTACAATAGCCAGAAGGGATACTTTGGAGAAATTCACCGTATCCATGGACAATCTGACAGAGACCGTCTCCGGGCTTCTGGATGAGATTCATACCACAATGTTCAACAAAGCGCTGAAGAATATGGAAGAAAAGACCTATACCACTACGGATTATGAGGAATTCAAAAAAATAATGCAGGAAACGCCGGGCTTCGTAAAGACAATGTGGTGCGGCAGCAGGGAATGCGAAGATAAGCTCAAGGAGGACACCGCCGCTACAATAAGGTGCATACCCTTCCGGCAGGAGCATGTTGGAGATAAATGCCTGATTTGCGGAGGCAAGGCGGAAAAAATGGTTTATGCGGCAAAAGCATATTAATTTATTAATGGCATGTATATCGGCTTATTGATATACATGCCATTTAATACTAATGCTATAGCGTTTCAACGAAGCAGGGGGCGTGCTTACCCCCTGTGGGACATCTTTTGCCTGATTATATTTATCAGCGGAAGTCGGTTCTTATCCCGAATCTGCTGTTCCTTCTGATTTCGGACAGAGTCTGGTCTTCAAGATACTGTGCCTTTGCGGCTACTTCGCTGCTGTCAAGGATGCCCTTTTCTATCAGAAGCTCAATAATACTTGTTATTGCCAGTGTGTTTTTGTAGTCTATTTCCTTTAAATCTGCAATTTGACCGATCATATCCAGCTTTGCCATAAGAGTACCTCCCCGGTTATTATATGTTTTGGCCAAGTTCTATTAAGAGTATTGCCTGGTGCAGGCATATTATACATTTTATAGAAGCGGATATTGCAAAAATGCATAATTAGTAGTAGAATAGTTTAAAATATGTATAATACATAAAATGCTTTGAAGGGAAAAGCTATAGGTGCGCCATCAAGAGAGCGGGCGGCAGGTGCAAGCCGGCTGGCAGCTTAAAGCCATCCATCCCGGAGCAGTCTGCGAGGAGCAGTACCGGTACAGCCGTTAAACATATGAGAGAGCAGTGAAATTGGTTACTGCTAATTAGGGTGGCAACGCGGAAAGCCTTTCGTCCCTTATCATGGGGAAGGAAGGCTTTTATATTTTCTAATCAAGAAAAGGAGGAAAACACTATGCTGGATATCAGAGCAATCAGATCCAATCCTGAGGAGGTAAAAAGAAAGCTCACAAGAAGAGGACAGGAGTTCAGGATTGATGAGGTTCTGAAGCTTGATGAACAAAGAAGACAGGTTATTTATGAGGTAGAAGAGCTTAAAAGCAGAAAAAACAAAGTTTCCGAAGAGGTTGCAAAGCTTAAGAGAGCGAAGCAGGATGCCGAGGCTGTAGTTTTGGAAATGAGGCAGGTATCTGAAAAGATAAAGGAAATGGATGAGAGGGTAAGAAACCTGGATGAGGAAATAACGGGCATTCTCCTTACCATACCCAATACTCCTTATGACGGCATACCTGACGGCAGCTCCGATGCGGATAATGTGGAAATCCGGAAGCAGGGAGAACCGACTAAGTTTGAATATGAGCCAAAGGCTCATTGGGATATCGGCGTCGATCTCAACATACTGGACTTTGAAACCGCAGGAAAGGTGACGGGAGCAAGGTTCACCTTTTACAGAGGGCTTGGAGCAAAGCTGGAGAGAGCATTGATAAACTTCATGCTGGATACTCACACCGAAAACGGCTATACGGAAATATTCCCTCCTTTTATGGTTCACAGGAGAAGCATGACGGGAACAGGCCAGCTGCCGAAGTTTGAAGAGGATGCCTTTAAGGTTCAGAATACGGAATATTTCCTTGTACCCACTGCAGAAGTACCTGTTACCAATATGTACAGGGAGCAGATTTTAGACGGCAGCATGCTGCCTATAAGGCATACGGCATATACCGCCTGCTTCAGGGCTGAAGCGGGTTCGGCAGGAAGGGATACAAGAGGACTTATAAGACAGCATCAGTTCAACAAGGTTGAGCTTGTGAAATTCACAAATCCTGAAAATTCTTATGAAGAACTGGAGAAGCTGACTGAGGATGCGGAAAGGATATTGAAGCTCTTAAAGCTTCCTTACAGGGTGGTTTGCCTGTGTGCCGGAGATTTAGGCTTTTCTTCTGCAAAGACCTATGATTTGGAGGTTTGGATGCCGAGCTACGGAAGGTATGTAGAAATATCCTCCTGCAGCAATTTTGAAGATTTCCAGGCAAGAAGGGCAGATATTAAATTCAGGCCCGAACCCAAGGAAAAACCCAGATTTGTTCATACTCTCAACGGCTCAGGCTTGGCTGTGGGAAGAACAGTAGCGGCCATACTTGAAAACTTCCAGCAGGGTGACGGAAGCGTTATAATACCTGAGGTTTTGAGGCCTTATATGGGAGGTCTGGACAAAATAACAAAGGCATAAGAAATTTTTGAAAAGCGTGTCAATTCGACACGTTTTTCATTGCTCATTGTAATGCCTGTAAAAATTTGATAAAATTGTAATAGGCATTTGTCAAATATTATGAGGGGGTGATTCAAAAATGTCCGGAAAAGAAGTAAAAAAGCATAAACATTCTACTTTATCAGGGTATATAGTTCAAACACTCCTTATGGTGACACCGCTTGCCGGAATAGCCGGCACGCTGATGTCCATTTATATCGTCAGGCTGGAAGGCCTTCAGCTTAAATTGTCCGTGGCTTGCTACCTGTTAGCCGGAATAATGTTAGGTATTATGGCATCCTTCAGGAATTATTCGAAGTTTATAAAGCCGCTGAATGAAATAAGCAATCTGGCAGATACCCTTAAGAACAGCAACATAACATACCGGATTGACACGAGCAAAGCAGGAGGGCAATTAGAAATAATAGAAAGCCTAAATGAATCGGTATCAAATCTGAGAAGCACAGTTAAAGATGCAATGGAAGTAGGTTCGCAGGTATCTGCAGCCCCTTTGGAAATGAAGAAATCGATTCAAATACTGAGCAGTATATCCGAACAGGCAGCAGCTGCGCTTAGTGAGCTTGCCAAGGGTGCTGTTGAGCAAGCAGGTTCAATAGAAGAAATAAGCAATTCTATCAGCGGTATAGTAAGCGGATTAAGCAAAATAACTACCGACATGGATGATACGGATAAGCTGGCGGAGAAAGCCATTGATACCATTAAGCTGGGAGAAAATTCAGTAAATTATCAGGAAGTAAAAATCAATGAGAACAAAGAATTTGTCACAAGCGTGAGCAGTGCCGTTTCGGCACTGGCAGAGAAGTCTAAAGAAATCGGGGATATATTATTGGTAATCAACGGTATAGCCGAGCAGACAAATATGCTCTCTCTCAATGCAGCCATTGAAGCAGCAAGAGCCGGTGAACAGGGAAAGGGCTTTGCAGTAGTAGCAAATGAGGTAAGAAAGCTTGCAGAGCAATCCGGAAACTCAGTGCAAAAAATTGAAGAATTAATCAGAGAAGTACAGTCGGGTATAGAAAAAGCAGTGCAGGAAATGACTAAAGTTGAAAGCATTGCAGATGAACAGCAAAAAGCCATGTCCGCTACGGTAAAATCTTTTGCCGGAATATTTGAAGCAGTGTCGGAAATATCTGCCAATATAAGAGAGGTTAATTCAGAATCAGTAAATATAGCAAAAAATGCCAGGCAAGCAGAAACAGCAATCGGACAGATTGTCAAGATATCAGAACAAGCTGCTGCTGCAACCGAACAAGTATCTGCTTCAACTGATGAACAGGCAAATGCGGTTCGAAGCATATTGGAGTCATCCGAGAAACTATCCGAGCTTGCAGGAAGGTTAAAAGGGAGTATAAACAATTTCACGGTATAAGAGCATTTAAATAATGAAATGATAATAGAATTGTCTGTACCAAGTTTATGATGAAGTGTAATAAGCAGACTGTATATCATAATATTTGTTTATTGACACCAAAAATTAATATTGCTATAATGTATATTGTTCACGTTGGGAGAGATGTTCGAGTGGTTTATGGAGCTGGTCTTGAAAACCAGAGGCGTGTTACAGCGTCCGAGGGTTCGAATCCCTCTCTCTCCTCCATTTTAATAATTAATCAGACAGAATAGAAAGAGAGGGTGAGAACCCTCAAATAAATGGCCAATAAGGAAATATTAATCAATAATTATCAATGGCCACAGACAATGGAGATTTACGGACAGAGATTGGCAGCCGGCCATCCGGCTTCGAATCCCTCTCTCTCCTCCATTTTAATTTTATAAAAATTTTTTAAGTAGTCCAAGGAGAAGTACTCAAGTTTGGTCGAAGAGGCGCCCCTGCTAAGGGCGTAGGTCGGGAAACTGGCGCGAGGGTTCGAATCCCTCCTTCTCCGCCATAAAGAAATTAACTGCCGAAAGGCAGTTTATTTGTTTATGCAGAAGGAGGGTATGAGAACCCTCAAAGAAAGGCCTAAAAATCAAACCTTCTTCAAAGCCGCGTCAAATTCCTCCAGCACGTCGTCAATATTCTCAAGGCCGACGGAGAATCTCAGTAAGCCCATTGAGATACCAACGTTTTTCAGCTCCTGAGGAGAATACGCACGATGAGAAGTTTTTGCCGGGTAGGAGATGGAGGTGGCAACACCGGCAAGGCTGGGAACAAACTTGATGTTCTTACACTCACGGATGAAAGTGCAAGCACCCTTTTCACCGCCGGCAATATCAGCAGACAGCATACCCCCGCAACGGCCGTATGTAAAGGATTCCTGAGTCCGTTTCTTATAGGGGGAGGAAGCAAGGCCGGGATAGTAGACCCTCTCAATTTTGGAATGCTTTTCAAAGAACTCCGCCACCTTCAAGGCGTTGGCAGAATGGCGCTCCATGCGCATGTCCAAAGTGCGCAGGCTCCTGGTCAGCAGCCAAGCGTCGAAGGGCCCCATAATGGCACCGTACAGGGTAAGGAAGTGGTGGATGTGAGCGATGTTCTCTGCATCAGACATCACGGCGCCGCCAATAATGTCGCTGTGGCCGCCTAAGTACTTCGTCGCGCTGTAAACCGAAATATCTGCGCCCAGTTTCAGCGGCTGCGCTATGGCGGGAGTTGCAAAGGTATTATCTACTATCAGCTTGCAGCCATGCGAATGCGCAATTTTGGAGATTGAGGGGAGATCCTCCACCGCCATTAAAGGATTGGAGATAGTCTCGGTGTAAAGAATCTTTGTATTGGAACGAATCAGAGATTCAATATCGTCTTTTTCAAAATCAGCGAAGGTTACCTCGACGCCAAAACGAGGCAGTTCATTTTTCAGATAATCATATACACCGCCATACAGCACAGGAGATGAAATAATATGATCGCCTGCTTTTACCTGAGAAATAATAGTGGTGACGATGGCGGCCATACCGGAGGAAAACACTAAGGCGCCGCCGCAGTCTTCCGCCTGGGCCAAAACCTCTTCCACACAGTCAGTGCCGGGGTTCGTCATACGGGAATAGACATAACCCTGGGCAGTACCGGCGTACACGGCATCCAGCGAATCCACATCGTCAAAGGAAAATACACTGCTCATGTAGATCGGAATAACCTTCGGCACTGAGACAGATGCGGCAGTTTTCTTTGCTATTGCATTCTCGCCGGCATGGGTTAGTCGAGTCATCATTCCTTTTCCTTTCATAATATTTTTCCTCCTCATAAATTTACGGCTTTAGGCTTGAATGCCGCCTCATACAATTATTATATCATTTAAATGGCGATTAATTGTCAATGACATTACAGCAGCTGCATACATAGAATAAAAATGAAACGAATTAGTAGAATAAACTATGATATAATGTGTAAAGTGGGGTGAGAGCATGAAAAAGCTGAAATTCATATATAATCCTTACTCCGGAGAAGGTGTTTTCAAGGACAGGCTTGATTATCTGATTGAAAGGTTTCAACAAGCCGGGTATATGATGGTTCCTTTTAGAAGCACAAATATCAATACACTTGACAGGGCTTTTTTTGACATACATGAGGATTATGAGGCTGTTTGCATTTCAGGAGGCGACGGTACTTTAAGCACTGTTACAAATATAATGGCGTCAAGAAAGCTGAAGCTTCCCGTCGGGATATTTCCCTTCGGTACAGCCAACGATTTTGCAACACACCTTAATATACCGGGAGATATTGAAGCCTGCTGTGAAATAATAGAAAAGGGCAGGACAAAAAAAGTTGATATAGGAAGGGTCAACAACAGCTACTTTTTAAACGTATGCAGTGCGGGGCTGCTTTCGGATGTTGCCTATGAAACGGATACGAATTTGAAAAATGCCCTGGGAAAACTGGCTTATTACATGAAAGGCATAGAGAAGATACCCAGATTTACTCCGTTCAAAATGAGGCTTCAGTATGGAAGCAATGTAATCGAAGACAACTTTCTGCTGCTCCTCATATTAAACGGCAGATCTGCGGGAGGCTTCAGCAGGCTTGCACCCAATGCGGTGATAGATGACGGGCTGCTGGACGTAATAGCGGTTAAAAACACAAATATAACAAATATACTTGCGTTATTTTTGAAAATATTGAGGGGAGAGCATATAGGAGACACCAACCTCTATAATTTTCAGGCCGACAGGCTTGCTATTACCTGTGAAGGCGGCTGTGAAACCGATATTGACGGAGAACGGGGGCCGGACTTCCCTTTGGATATAGAGGTCAAGAAGCATTTTTTGAAGGTATTTGTACCGTAATACGGGACACGGGGGACGTTTCGGGACACGGGGACGTTTCTCCTGTCCCGCTGAAAGCGGGACAGGAGAAACGTCCCCGTGTCCCGAAACGTCCCCGTGTCCTCGCGTCACATTATCCTTCGTATATATAATACAGATAATCGCAGGTTGAAGGGTCCATCATACCGAATCCTGCAGCATTGAGGGCCTCAATCAGTTCCGTATCTGCCGGCATAACCGAGACCAGAGGCGGAACGGGGCATTTGCCCGCAAGGGCCAGTAAATAGTAATTCATAAAGGTATTTATACCCTCAAAGCTTTCATCAAACACTATGAAATGCGGATCTCCTTTTAACTTGAAAAGCCCCTTGTGCCCGTTTATCGATACGAAGCATTTTTCCTTCAGCAGCTCTTCATACAGCTCCGGAGTGGGTTTCTGAAAAAGGAACACAAAAGGCAGGATGCCGTCTCTTCTTTTAATATAGGGTTGATTTGCAAACTCGTCATAGGAAGGCTTCCAGCTTTCTGCGGCAAAGTCTCCGATGCTCAATGAATTATCTGCATCGCTGTAGTCCTTCCAAACCATTTTATACTCCTGTTTCAGCCTAAAACCGAGTTTTGTCATCAAACCGATGCTTTCAACCGAGAGAGCACTGGTGGAAAATGCTATTTTATTTATTCTCCCGCTTCCAAGGTCCTCCAAGGCCTTATTAAAGGTCCTAACAGCCAGTTCCTTTCCTATGCCGCGCCCCCGGTAATCCTTATGGGTTCTCAACCCTTCAAGCCAGCCGCTGCCGTCGTAAAGCACAGAATATTTGTCTGTTCCTATTACCTTGTTGGTATCGGTATCAACGGCACCAAGAAACAAGCCCTTATCATCAACCCATTTATGGAAAATCTCAGGGAGATAATCGGTTCCATCCCAGATATCCTTACAGATATCCAATATATCATCATAATCTTCATGAGCAAGCTTTCTGTATTCTATCATACAATTACCCCTTCTATATCGTAATTTTTTCTATATTTTCCGGCAAAAAGGCTATATACAATTATACTATACGCATATATATCTTTGCACTGATTGCATATATATTTTTGTGAAAAAAATGATAAAATGGTATTGTATCGGGATTAGTAAAAGCTCAAATATTTACGTATATATATTGTACGAAGGAGGAATGATTATGGAAGCGGAAAAATACAAGGTTGCGGAAACCGCAGTGGAGGAAGCTGACCTTTCCAAGCTTACTGAAGAGCAGAAACAGAGGCTGGAAGAAATAATAAAAACTATTAATCTGGAGGATTCCCAGTTCATACTTCAGTACGGGGTGGGGGCCCAAAGCCAGATAGCCGGTTTTGCGGATAACATTGTAAGCGAGGTAAGAGCAAAGGACAGCGGTTATGTGGGAGATATACTCACCGACCTTATGCTTAAGGTAAAAGAACTGGATGTTGATGGTGTAAGCTCGGGCAAGGGATTCATGTCCAGGTTTCCCATTTTCGGATCTTTAGTTAACAATACCCAGAAGTTTGCCGCAAGATATCAGAAGCTCAGCACCGAGATTGAGAAAATAGTAGATGAACTGGACAAATCCAAGATGCAGCTGTTAAAGGATATCACCCTGCTGGATTACCTGTTTGAGAAAAACCTTGAATACCTGGGCAACCTTAATTATTACATAATGGCCGGAACTTTGAAGCTTAAGGAAATCAACGAAAAGATAATCCCGGAAATGCAGTCCAAGGTGAATGAAACCAATGACCCTTTAGATGCGCAGAAGCTGAATGACCTTATACAGATGGCAAACAGATTTGAGAAGAAAATACACGACCTGAAGCTCAGCAGGATGGTGTCCCTGCAGACAGCGCCCCAAATAAGGCTTATTCAGAACAATAACCAGGTACTGGTGGAGAAGATACAGAGTTCTATACTTAATACCATACCCCTGTGGAAAAATCAGATAGTTATTGCAATAAGCCTGGCAAAGCAGAAAAATGCCCTGGCGGTGCAGAAGGAAGTAACCGACACTACCAATACCCTGCTTCAGAAGAATGCGGAGATGCTGAAGTCTGGTTCCATTGACCTGGCAAGGGAGACTGAGCGGGGAGTTGTGGACATAGAAACTCTTAAGAAGGTAAATGAGGATCTTATAGCCACAATTGACGAGACCCTGAATATCCAGAAGGAAGGCCGCATCAAGAGGAAGCAGGCTGAAGAAGAGCTTGCGGCTATAGAAAAAGAGCTTAAACAAAAACTGATCGGGAAATGATATATATAAAAATTGAGTGGAGGTTATCCAATGAATCAGAGGTGGAGTCTGGATGAACTGTATAAATCCTTTGAGTCAAAAGAGTTCAAGAAGGACTATGAAAAGTGTATCAAGGATATTGAGAGGATAAAGGAATGGGCTGAGAGCAATTTTAAGGACTCATCAGATGCAGCCCATAAGATGAGAAGATATATAAAGACCATAAATGAGTTCTATATGCTGTATTCACGGCTTTACAGCTACGCACAGCTTACCGTGAGCGTGGAAGCCAGAAATGAAAAGGCACTGAAAGTAATCGACTGCCTGGAGGAAAAAGCCACAGAGCTTACAAAGCCCGAAGTAAGCTTCCAGAAATGGCTTGGAACCATAAGCAATATAAATGAAATCATTGCCTCTGACAGCTGCCTGAAGAAGTTTGAGTTTTTCTTCAGGGAAAATCTCGAAAAGAGCAAATACCTGCTAAGCGACAAAGAAGAAGCGCTGATATCAAAAATGAAGACTACAGGCTCTGCCGCTTGGGAAAAGCTTCAGGGGCTTTTAACCTCCACACTTCTTGTGGAAATTACATTGGATGGAGAGGATAAGAAGCTTCCGCTGCCGATAATCAGGAACATGGCATACAATAAGGATGCGGAGCTTAGAAAGAAAGCCTATGAAGCGGAGCTGAAGGCTTATCAAAAGATTGACGAATCTGTGGCCGCCTGCTTGAACGGTATAAAGGGAGAAGTAATTACCGTATCGCGGATGAAGGGCTACAAGTCCCCTTTGGAGAAGACGGTTCTGGATTCAAGGATGGATTTGGAAACACTGTATGCAATGATTGCCGCAATGCGGGAAAGCCTGCCGGACTTCCACAGGTATTTCAGGAAAAAAGCAGGGTTTATGGGATATAAGAACGGGCTGCCTTTCTATGAGATGTTTGCCCCCATGGGGGACGCGGATATGCAATTCAGCTACAAGGAAGCCAGAGACTATATAGTTGCCAGCTTCAGAACCTTCAGCGACAAGCTGGCAGATTATGCCGCCCATGCCTTCGATAACCGCTGGATAGATGCGGAACCAAGAGAGGGCAAACGGGGAGGGGCTTTCTGTGAGAATCTCCATTCCATAGGGGAGAGCAGAATACTCACAAACTTTGACGGAAGCTTCAGCAATATGACCACCCTGGCTCATGAACTGGGTCATGGGTATCACGGGGCATGCCTTATGAAAGAAGAGTATCTCAACTCTGATTACCCGATGCCTATAGCGGAGACAGCCTCTATATTCTGCGAAACCATAGTCAAAGAAGCGGCATTAAAGACAGCCAATAAGGAGGAAGCTTTCTCCATGCTGGAAAATGATATATCAGATTCGGCCCAGGTCATTGTGGATATATACAGCCGCTTCATTTTTGAAAGTGAAGTATTCAAAAGAAGGGAATCCGGCTCATTATCCGTAAATGAACTGAAGGAGATAATGCTTGATGCACAGAAGGAAGCATACGGAAACGGGCTTGACCCGGACTTCCTGCACCCTTACATGTGGCTGTGCAAGCCGCACTATTACAGCGCCGACTATAACTTTTACAACTTCCCCTACGCCTTCGGACTGCTTTTCTCAAAGGGCTTGTATGCCGAGTACCTGAAGAAGGGAAAGGAATTCACGGCGGAGTATGACAGGATGCTGTCGGTGACAGGAAAGATGAGCATTGCGGATGTTGCAAAGGTTATGAATATTGACGTTCACGATCCGGGCTTCTGGAGAAATTCTCTGGAGTTTATAGAGAAGGATATAGACAGATTTATAAAGCTTGGATAATCAAGGAATGCTAAAGCCGTATAGAATCAATGATTTTATACGGCTTTTTTACCAAGCTCTATCTGCTCATATATTGTTCAAAGGTTCGTTTCAGCAATACTATGGCTTGCTCCCGGGTAATATCGGCAAGGGGTGCAATCTCAGTTTCGCTGATGCCCTTCATGATATTGTTTTTATAACAAAATTTCACGGAATCCATAGCCCAGGGGGCTATATTGTTTTTATCGGCAAAAGGGAAAACGGAAGCTGTACTTCTGTCAACTTCAGGTATTGCAGCATCAAGAGCCCGCATTATCATTACACATATTTCTTGTCGTGTGATTTTGTTATGTGGCGCAAACTGACCATTTCCAATTCCCATAACGATTTGCAGCTTATATGCTTTTAAGATCTCAGGATCATCAGTATCGTTAAAAGGATCATCTCCGGCTAAAGCGATTGCTCCGCTAAGCTGCTCATATAGTTTTACTGCTATTTTGCAGAATTCTTCTCTGGTAATTTGGTTTTTATAGTTGTTCATTATTCCCGGGTAGGTAAGGTCGTGATCAAAAGCTTTTTCAAGCTCCGATGCTGCCCATTGGCTTTGTGTGCCGTCGAAAATGCCTGTGTCTGCTGAATCTTCTGAATCCCTTGATGTTCCTTCTGAGTCGACTGATGTCCCCCCTGAATTTTCGTGGTAATCTTCAACCGGTGTTTCAGCGGGAATTTCAGAATCTTCGGGAGAAATATGGGGAGGCGCTTGCATACCGAGACAGCATTCGTTGGAATAACCGGATACCAATTGGCCGTTTACTGCACACACTCTGTAACAATAGACTGTATCAGGCCGGGCGGTATGGTCGTCATATATAAGAGTATCCGGTCCGGAATAACCCAACAAGGAATAAGTGCCGTCATAAGTTTTTCTTTCAACCCTGTAGGCGGTTTCATAATCAGTATCATTCATCCATGTAAGCCTATAGGAGCTGTCTTCTCTTTCTACTCCGTTCAAGCCTGAAGGAGCTTCCGGAATGAAGGTGTTTACGGTAAAAGGCTCTGAGCATTCATATTGCATGTCTTTTAAAACTTTAACCCTATACATGTATATTTTGTCTCTGATTACCGTATTGTCATTATATACTTCGGAATTTGTATTTAAATTTGCAAGAATGACATAATCTGTATCCCCAGCTTCCTTTCTTTCAACAGTATATCCGGTTTCTCCGTCAGAATTGTCTCTCCATGACAAGAGTATTTTATTCTGTGTTACTGTATTTGCATTAACATCCGTAGGTGCATTCAGCGGCTGTAATACTTCAAAGGGTGTTCTCATAGTTATTTTCTCGGTTTCACATTTGTTGTCTTCTTCATCAAAAACCTCAACGCTTACCCAATATAGTACCCCGGGAGTAAGGCTCTCGAATAAATACGAAGTGGAATCAGCGGGTACGGTATACCTGTTAAACAGCATACTTCCTTCACGGCCAATATTAATGTTATACCCGCTTTCAAATCCGGAATTGTCATTCCAAGCTATGGTAATGCTGCGTGATGTGTAATTAATTACTGAAAGTCCATTGGGGCAGGCCAACACAGGAACATCAACAGTAACTTCGTTGGAATAAGCAGAGGTTGTACCTGTCTTATATGCGTTTACCTTGTAAAAATAAGTCTTTCCTCTCTCAACTGAATTATCAACATATCCCATTGTTTCAGACAGATGAGGTCCTGTTGCCGCAATGTTAAGATATGGAGCACCTCCCGCTTCTCTCCGGAATATTCTGAAGCCTTCTTCATCTATTGAATTGTCTTTCCATATAAGATTCACTCGTGTTTCACCTGCTGCTCCGACAGACAGATCTGAAGGTGCAAGAAAAAGTATAGGGACGTCCGGGATATCGGGAATAATCGGCCCGATATCGGCAGCTCCGCCTGGAAGGGTCGGAATAGCCGATGCAGAAACCGCTGAAGAAAAACTTAGTATTAGTGTGATTAATATAATGGGGATTATTCTGTAAAAAATCTTAAGATTCATATTATCATCTCCTCTTTTTATTCACCATAGGTGATAAAAATCACATACTTGAAATCGTATGGCAGATTATTGGGCATAATCATAATGGCTCCTACCTTTTCTCCATCCTGCAGAAACAGATTTGCCGATTCACCTGAAAGCATGTCTGATGTAATACTGTCTGCGTTCAAATTTTTCTTATAGTATTTATAAATTGACTCGACATTATCGTTTGTCACAATTCCTACATTATATACATTGTTGACACACTCAGATACTACTATACTTCCTTTTGGATATACGGGAAGCTTTTCAGCCGGGAATCCCTCAGGCAAATCAAGGTCTTGACCTGCATCAGAGGATATTTCCATTTTGCCTTGTTCTGCTTGGATTACCACTTTATCTTTTTCTTCCCGGACATCCACTTTTTCTATCGGTTCAATATCAGTGTTCTGCTTCTCCTCTGTTTTCACACCTTTGCATCCGACAAGGCAAAGAAGAGCCAACAGTAACAGCAGCATTTTGACTTTCATTTTCCATTTATACCTCCTCGAAAAAAATCGCACATGTCAAAGCCGGCACAATATACGCAAATGATTTGTCTTTACAGAAAGTGTAAGTTATTACAGCTTTTCACCGCAAGCTGCAAAAGTAATTGAATTGAATGACCTAAGGATAATAAAATGAATGACTTTAGTTATATGTGAATTCCTTATGCTTGAAGAGGTATGAAGGCGTGGATAGTAAAACCGGTGTTTTCGGAAGAACCGTAAGAGAGGGTACCTTTAAGATCTGCAATCCTTTGTTCCATACCGGAGAGACCTTGACCCTTGTTTATACCATGGCAGCCCTGACCGTTGTCAATAACAAATACTTCCGCTTCCTTTCTGCCAAACCTTATAAATATATCTGCTTTCTTTGCATTTCCATGTCTTATTGCATTTGTCAGACCTTCCTGACATATCCTGAAGATAGTATTATAGCATTGTTGGTTAATATTTAAATGGGTTCCCGATATGCTTAGATATACTTCCATTCCTGCAACTTTATAACTATCAATCAGGTTTTCCAGGTCCATTTCCAGTCGGCGGGTAGACTTTATACTTAGATCTGCTTTACCGTCGAGAACATCTTTCATTTCACTGTGTCCTTGTTTGGCAGCGGATAAAGCTTGAATAATCCTTTTTTTGGCTTCGGATATATTTTCGTTAACCAATATTAGGCTGCTCTCCAGAATTGCCAGGACCAATGTGAGAGAATGTCCCAATATATCATGGATTTCTTTGGACATCCTGTTTCGTTCTTCTATAGCTGTAAGCTGCTCAACATCATTTATGTACTTTATTATCTGTTTATTTGCCTCAACTTGTTCCCGGTTCTTTTTTTTCAAAGAAAAGACAAGCTCCTTATAAGCGGTTATATCTGTGAATACGTGAACATTTCCTATTGCTTCCTTCTCTTTTGATATCAAGGGCATCGAATAGAATTTAATATAATGGATTTTTCCGTCATATGTGCAGGTTTTTAATATGCTGTCATTATCAATCAATTCAAAGGAATCATAAAGACGGTCAATAGTGCCTGAGGGAATTTCGTTGGTTGAAAAGCAAAGAATTTCCTTAATTGAATTATTATAATCTATTATCTGTCCTCTTTTATTTGTGACCAGCACTCCTTCCTGCATGCTGCCAAGAGATAATGATATCCCTATGTTGATTACGTCAAGGAACTGGTATTTGTAAATGGCATAGGCAAAAAACAGCAGCGATATATTGCAGCTGATAGGGGTAAAATCAAATCGGGGTTCAACCAATCCGAATATATATAGGGCATTTACAAGAAGAGGCACCATGATTCCCGCTGTAAGAAGCTTTGCCTGGGTATTCTTATTCCCGGGCTGTTTTCTGAAACAAGTTGCACAAAAATATATTCCGATTAAAAGGTACAGGTACATTACTCCGGCACTGGCATAAAACAATGGTCCAAAGGTATCTCCGAGAAAATCATAGGTTGAATAAAATAAATGATGAGACTCATTAGTGACAATTCCGATAAAGAAAAGAACCGGAGGAATATTCAACAATATACCTGCCCAAAGAGGCAAATGCCGTCTCTTATTATAATAATAACCAAACATAAGCAGCGCACTTCCAAGGAAGCATACGGCAAAATATTGGGCGACAATAAAAAACCATTTTAATTCCACAGTAGGAGCAATGGTTTTTAATACTTTGCAGATCATCCACTCCAACAGTATTGAATGCAAAACAACATAATAATATAAAACCGGGGACTTGCGCGCATTAAGAAATATACTGAGTACAAAGATTACAGAAAAGATTATGGAAAGTATATGCCAGATCTCCAATATATAAATATCATATAACCATTCAATATCAAAGGTCATAATATCAGCCTCATATCAAATTGTTTTTTAAAGCATGTACAACGACCTGGGTACGGTCCTTGACTTCAAAAAGCTCTATAAGCCTGGATACTCTGTTCTTAATAGTGCCTTCAGTGTAGTTCATTAACTCTCCTATTTCCCTGTTGCTCTTGCCATCGCTTATTAATTTAATTATCTTAATATCTTCATCCTTTAACTGCTGCTGTTGATATCCCATATTATTGGAAAGCCGTATGAATTCCCTTTGCAGGAATTCTCCTGCGGGACCGTGCATTACCTGAAAGCCGCAAATTATGCATTTCACAGCCAAGACAAGCTCCTTTGACGTAATATCCTTAAGAATATAACCGTTAATTCCGTTAATAAATGCCTGCGTTATATTTTCAAAGTCTTCAAAGGTAGTAAGAATGGCAATTTTTATGTCGGGAAAAGTATTTTTGATGATTTTTGCGGCTTCAATGCCATTATATCCAGGCATTTTGATATCCAACAGAACTAAATCAGGCAGCAGATCCATGCAAAGTGTCACTGCATCCTTGCCATTTAATGCAATACCTTCAACCGCAATGTCATTATCCTGTTGAAGCATAAGCTGCAGACTTTCGGCAAAAATTGAATGGTCATCTGCAATAATCACTCGAATCATTCACTTCTCTCCTTCCTGCATTATTGGTTCCGAGATTGCAGAAATCGATTTGCGGATTCCCGCTATTCCATTTCTTGCAATCGCTATTGATTTATGCAAGCTTATTTCAACACTGCGGGCATCTTTATCATCCATAGCTTCTATTTCATTTAGCAAAGAAATTATTTTCAAGACAGATTCTTCTATATCTCTGCTTATCTTTTTGAGTATTTTGTTTCTTTCCCTTTCTACTGATAATTGCCTGATAATTGCTGAATATTTCTTCATTTTTTCATATGTATCTGCTAATTTGCTGTTTCTGTCATTAAGGTGATTTATAAGCACTTTGTCTTCTGTAACATCCCTGAAAACATAAAGAACACCTGCAACATGGATTTTCCCCTTTGTTATCGGCTGTACGGTATAGAAGTACCACCTTTTACCGGAGCTTTCTATGGTAATTTCCCCGCATATGCTGTTTGGGATTGTTCCGGCAGCAGTATCTTTATGTGTATTATGCTGTGTCTTATAGAGATTCAGATAATCATAAAGAGTATCAAGCCCATCGGAATATTCATACTTATGGGTGAGTTTATCCAATATCTCTTGAATATCGGCTCCGTTTTCCATCCCTATCTGTCTGTTTAATTGAGTATCATTATAGAATATTATGTTTCCTTCCGTATCAGTCATTATGACTGACTCATTAATGCAGTCCAATATATTACTTTTGCCTATGAATAAGTTACCGCTCAGACCTAATAATCGATTTGAAAAAAGGAAAAGGATTTGTATGATTGAAATACTTGAAGGAGTGAGACCATAAGAAAAAAGCTCAGGATTGATTCCGTCAAATGCACCTGCTCCGATAACTGCAAGCAAGCATATGGGATACAAAAATCTTTGTTGTATATTATATTCTTCATGAGTCACTCTATATTTCATCAAAAGACTGCTTCCTGCCATTGCCCAGAGAGAATTGGATATCAGAGCCATGAAGTACATTATTCCGTAGTCTATATAAAACATATCATAAATTCTGAAAAACATTTCATGAAAACCATTAGTCAGTACCGTCAGTATTCCTAGGCAGGACACAGAATATAAAGCAATTGTTTCTGGTAAACTTATAGCACCCATTTTTAACAATGTGCGGCAATATAAATAGAAGGCAGGTCCCAGTATGCAAAAACCGATACATTGCAATGATACGAAGAAATATAATTCCCTGGGAGGTGATACAACAACAAGGAATTGACTTGTCTGATAAACCAGGATAATTACATTAAGGAACAAAGAGCCGGCTCTTTGTTCCTTGCTTCTTACTCTGAACAGAGTATAGGTTATAATAACTGAGGTCAGAATAATGCTAAAAAGCAGGACAAGACAAGTATAAAACCTTTCATTATTGTACACAAGCTCATATTCAAACGCCATTGATACAACACCTGCTTTAAAATTCTATACACTTGATATCCGGGAAGATATTTTGCTTTCAGTATAGCATTTTTTTCCTGATTAAACAATAAACAGCATTGGCAGAAGTAACTCATGCTTATTCTTGCGGATACATAATGGCAAATCTAATCGTTTTTGGCTTTTCCGGTCATATGTTCTATTTCTATTTTTATTACTTTTGCTTTACTGACGCTGCCGGCTACATATTTTTTGCCATTTTCAATAAAATCAGATGAATATTTCTTGATTATAGTCATTAGAGCCTCTTGTTTTTCTTCGTCATATATCTCGGAAGCCTTTCCGAATACTATCACACTTTCATATTTTGTGCCAAAATCTTCGGGGATGACTTCGGTTGCTCCAACCACACAAAAAGATACTTTATCGTTGTGCTTTATATTGTCCAGCTTATGTCCAACCGTTGCGCTGTGGAAATATATGCTTCCTTTGCTGTAGGCATAGCTTAAGGGTACTCCGTATGCATAGCCGTTGTCTCCCACGGTTGAGAGTATGCCGTATTCTCCCGCAGCCAGAATTGCAGCAGCTTTTTCATTATCTGTTTTTCTGTCCTGCCTTCTCATTTCTCTGAACATAAAATCAGCTCCTCATATGTAATAATATAATTATATAGCAACAGGGGAAATTTCACTATATTAAATCGCCATCATATGAAAAAGTCCCGGTATCTGTTAAAATAAAAGAGTAGTAAATATAAATTTTGCCGGGGGAAATACTATGAAACTTATTGATTTTCACTGTGATACCATTTTAAGCTGCATAGACTCTGACGGGGAAGTAAAACTAAGGAACAACGACCTCTGCATCGATATACGGAAGCTAAAGAAGGCCGACTCTCTGGCACAGTTTTTTGCGATGTATGTTGATCTGGATAAGTACAGTGCGCCGATGGACAGATGCCTGGATATGATTGACTGCTTCTATAATGAAATTGAAGAAAACAGTGCCGATATAGCTTTTGCAGGAAGCATGAAGGAACTGAAGAAAAACAGGGCAGAAGGAAAAATATCCGCATTTATTACTGCCGAGGAAGGAGGAGTACTGGAAGGGAAGCTCCGGAACCTCAGAATTCTATACAGGCTGGGGGTAAGGCTTATTACACTGACCTGGAACTATCCGAACTGCATCGGCTATCCGAACTTCAAATGGGAGTACAAAGACAAGGGGCTTACGGCTTTCGGAGAAGAAGTTGTGGCAGAGATGAACAGACTGGGGATGATTATAGATGTATCCCATCTTTCGGATCAAGGCTTTTATGATGTTGTCAGGCTGTCCCAAAAACCTTTTGTTGCGTCCCACTCCAACGCAAGGGCTGTTGAAAATCACTGCAGGAATCTTACTGACGACATGCTTAAAAAGCTTGCCGAAAAGGGAGGGGTTGCCGCCCTGAACCTTGAGCCTGAATTTCTCGGAGATGGCGGCAGTTTGGAAGCCATGACAAGGCATATAGTCCATATGACAAATACCGCCGGTATTGAAGCGGTAGCCATAGGTACTGACTTTGACGGCTGCAGCACTCTTACGGCAATCAAAAATACCGGGGATATGCATCTGCTGAGTGATGCATTGTCAAAAGCGGGTTTTTCCGGCGGGGATATTGAAAGGATAATGTACAGGAACGGGGAAAGAGTCATAAAGGATGTTTTACGAGATAATTGGGAACCATATCCTAAAAGCTTCGTCTAATTGTATAATAAGATTATACAAGTTTTAGGAGGGTGAGGATTAATGAAGATTGAGAGGAAAGCCGTCAGAATTTGCCTGGTCTGTATTTTGGCAGTCTGTATAGCTTTGCCTGTTCTTACATTTGCCAGGGAGGATACTTTTATTGAACTGCCGGAGCGCATCGGAACATCTCCTGAGATTGTACTGGAGATCCCCTTTGATGCTCCTCTGATGGCATCGACAGTCAGTACAGGCAATGTCTATGTCATGGATGATCAGGGAAGCAAAGTACCTTTGAGCAGGAAGATGGGAAGCGAATGGAAATCGATAATTATAGAGCCTCTTGCACAATATGAGGCCGGAAAGGCCTATACATTATACATAAGAAATGCAGTAAAGTATGCAACGGGAAGCAGGCTGAAAGAAGGCTTCAAAATGAAATTCACAATTGCAAAGGCTGCAGCGGAGCCGCTGCCGACGGTGGGAAGCAGGGAGAACCTCAGGAAGCTACTGGAGGAAGCAGCTGAGCAGGACTATTATATGGATTACGGCATTTATAAAAGAAACGGGTTAACGGCTGTGGACACCGCGGCGGCAGCACCTGCCTCAGCGGCAGCCGAGAGCGCCGGCAGCTCCAATAAGGCAAAGCAGGCGGCAGACGAGGGCTCGGGGGACTATTCCACCACTAACGTGCAGGTGGAGGGAGTAGATGAAGCGGATATAGTAAAGACAGACGGAAAATACCTGTACCAGGTGAATAACAACAGGATAGTCGTGGCAGAAATATACCCCTCGGATAAAATGAAGATAACAAAGATAATAAGCCTTGAGGAAGAAAACGTATATCCCACTGAACTCTATCTTGATAACAAGTATCTTATACTGATCGGGGCCTCCAACAACTCAATTCCGGTATACAGGCCCGGGCAAAGCAGCATAATGCCGGAGTACTATCCCCATTACAGCAATGAAACAGTAAAACTCATGGCTTATGATATTACCGATAAGTCAAATATAAAGAAAGTAAGAGAAATAGAGATGGAGGGCAGCTATCTGTCTTCAAGGAAAATAGGCTCAAAGCTGTACCTTGTATCCAACAAACGTTTTAACTATCACAGAATATTGGACAATGCAGAGGTTAATGACACTCCTTCCTACAGGGATACTGCCGTAAAGGAAGAATTCATAAATATAGACCATGGGAAAATAGAATATTTCCCGGGGTCGGTGGAACCGAACTATATGATTGTTGCCGGTGTCAACTTTGATCTCCCCAAGGAAGGCGTTAACGTATCCACATATCTGGGTTCCGGGGAGAGTATATATGCGTCGGCTGAGAATCTCTATGTGGCTGTTACCAGATATAACAATACAAGGGTGCCCAGTCCCAAAATTTACGACTCTGCGGCGCCGAAAAAGATTGAGATAAAGGTAAATGACAGGGAAACAGTCATATACAGATTCGCACTGAATAACGGCAAGCTGGATTATACCGGCAAAGGCTCTGTACCGGGCTCGATACTGAACCAGTTCTCAATGGATGAGGATAAAGGATATTTCCGGATTGCCACTACCAAGGGGAATCTGTTTGGCGAGGGTGAAAATATATCAAAAAACAATATGTATGTCCTTGACTCGGATATGAATACTTGCGGAAGCCTTGAAGACATAGCTCCCGGGGAGAGAATATACTCGGTCAGATTTATGGGAGACAGGGCATATATGGTGACATTCAAAAAGGTTGACCCCCTGTTTGTAATCGATCTTAAGGATCCCCAAAATCCGGCCATACTCGGAGCCTTGAAAATACCCGGATACAGTGATTACCTGCATCCCTACGACGAGAACCACATAATAGGCTTCGGAAAGGACACGATAGAACTCTCCAATGAAGGCATCCGGAACAGGGAGGGTACTACAGCATACTATCAGGGCATGAAGATAGCATTGTTTGATGTAAGCGATGTCAGCAATCCCAAAGAAAAATTCAAGGAAATCATAGGGGACAGAGGGACAGACTCGGAGCTTTTGAACAATCACAAGGCACTGCTCTTCTCAAAGAAAAAGGAGCTTATGGCATTTCCCGTAACAGTGATGGAAATAGAGAGCGGGGGGAATGTGGAGGAGAACAGGCCTGTGTACGGAAGCTTCAGCTTCCAGGGAGCCTATGTTTACAATATTGACCTTGAGGAAGGCTTCAAGCTCAGGGCAAGGATTTCACATATCAGCGAAGAAGAATACAAGAAGGCCGGAGACCGCTGGTACAGGGGCAATATGAACGTAGAAAGAATAATATACATCGGGGATGATTTATATACCATATCCAAAGGCATGATAAAGGCCAACAGCATGACGGATATGAAGGAAAAAGGATCGCTTCTGATACCGTAGAAGGCTGATGGAGACATGGGGACGTTTCGCGTGTCTCACTTCAGTGGGACAGGAGAAACGTCCCCGTGTCTCCCCGTGTCTCTTCATCAGCAATTTCACCGGAGCTTAGGTTCCGGTTTTTTTTTCTAATAACAGGATATTGGGTGAAAAACAGCGAATTATTAATATATAAGTATACACATGTCTGATATATGGTAAAGCCTGCGCAAAAAATAAGAATATTTCCCGGGAAATAAATTATTATGCAGAAATATGCCGATTAAAATATATTCCATATTTTATTTGGGGGGGATGCTTTGATGTACCAGAGTGATGCAACCGGTCAGAATACACTCTATGTAAACGATTTGCTTGTCAGGATATTCAAGCTGATGCTGGTAGCAATTGCGGCTTTTGTTATTCTTAAAGCTGCGGGAATAATATTGATTCCGTGGCTTCACACAATAGTAATTGCCGGAACCGTAATAATTGCCTGCGCAGTTCCTATCGCATGCAGAGGCTTCAGCATGGATGTTAATACAGTCAAGAGTGTGAACATCTACTGTATGGCAGTGATTTGTATCCTTGGATACAGTTATCTTAACATGGGGATTATCATGCTTCTGGCTATACCAATAGGTTTTGCCTGCATGTATTTTGACTTGAAGCTTATAAGCCGTTCCATAGGCATATCCGTATTGGGTATCATGATAGGAGAGCTGCTGAGAGTAGGTTCAAATTGGAGTTTTGATGCTGCAGTTCAAAACAGTTATATCAGAATAACATTATATTTTTTTCAATTCGGTGTCGCAGCTGCATTAATTACGGCTATTTCAAAAAGAGTACTGAGTATCCTTTCAAACACCCACAGCCACTATGAAAACATCAATAATATTTTCTCCAATATCCAGGTTTCCTCACAAAGCCTTGAGGCTGCAGAGCAAACATTACTGAACGGGGTAAACGGCCTGAGCGTAAATAATGAAGAGGATACTGCATCCTCCAATACAGTTGTAAAGGGAATAATATCAAATATAAACAAATCCATGGAGAATGCCAGGGAAATAATGAAATATACCCAGACCATGCTTAAGGGCAAGGCTAAAGACTTGAAGGCGGGAGAAGAAGCTGCAAGGATCGAGGAATATGCCAGGAATTCCAAGGAAATTATACTGAAGCTTGATAAATACACAGAAAAAATTAAAGAAAACCTGAGCCTGATATCGGTAATGATAGATGAAAGCAAGCTGCTTTCAATGAATGCCTCAACTGAAGCGGAAAATGCAAGCTCGGGAGGCAGGGGTTCTGCAATAATTGCCATGAAGGTGGAAAAGCTGGCTGACGAATCGGTAGAGTCGGCTAATCACATACAGGAGTTATTGAACAATGTGGTGAATGATGCGGAAAATACGGTAAAATCAGTGGCGGAGGCTTATGAGGAAATGTTTAAAAGCCTGGAGCTTATCAATAGGACAGTGGAGACTTTGATAAAATGGCTTATGTACAAAAATATGAAATAGGCATGCTATGCCTCTATATTTTTTTTATTTTCTATCCACCGGACCAGGAACATCTTGATAATTGCGGCAATGGGAACGGCAATAAGCATTCCCAACAGTCCAAGGTATGAGCCTCCGATTATCATGGCAAGCATCACAAACACAGGATGCAACCCCACACTGCTGCCTACAATCCTCGGAGAAATCAGCGTGCCGTCTATCTGCTGCACTGCAACAAGCACGATAATTGCAAGAAGCGCCTTAACGGGGTTCCCGCTGAGAAGCCCTACGATTACCGCAGGTACAGAGCCTAATATAGGGCCAAAGTAAGGAATGATATTCGCTATACCTGCAGTCATACCTATGAGAATTGCAAAGTCAAGCCTTATAATGGACAATCCTATGGAACTCAGGATGCCGACAATCAATGCCGCCAGCAGCTGCCCCCTTATGAAATGAGACAGTATAGAATTAATATCTTCAAACAAATTGCTCAGTTTTTCATTTTTATGCTCTTTTATCAATGCTTTTATGGTTTTTCCGTACAGCTCTCTGAAGTATTCGAGATCCTTCAGAATATAAAAGGCAATAATAAGTCCCAGGACGATATTTACAATATTGCTTCCGAAGCTTTTGATTTTGATGAAGGAATTGGATATAGCCGAGCTTATCAATTCATTGGCACTCTCTACGGTATTGATAAGCTGCTGCTTCAGGTTGTCCGACAAACCGCTGTTTTCAAGCCAGGATCTCAATTGACCGAAAATGTGGATGTATCTTTCCGAATAGCTTACCAAAGAATCAATTACCGAATTAATATCCACCTGGCTGCTGAATTTTCCGCCGATCATTGCATAGGAACTGTAAAGAAGAACGACAATCAAACCCAGAACCAGAAGATATGTAATAAGTATACTCATTGTGCGCTTTAATTTTTTGTGCTTGTCCGAACTATCAGCTTCTGCCTTTGTTATTCTTTTATTGTACATAACATTGGATTCTATCCAGCATACTAACGGATGAAGCAGATATGCAACCACCAGCGCAATCATAAAGGGAGCCAGAACGGCCAGTAATCCTGATAAAGCGCCGATTAGCGCGCCCAAAATATATTCAAAGCTGGAAATAAGCCTGTATATCACATACAGGATAGTAGCAAGCACAACGAAATATACGTATTTTAAAAGGGTTCTGTCGATTTTCAGCTTCATTTGTTCTTCCTCACACTTAAGCATAATAGTATATGAATACTCTATCATAAAAATTGCCATTTTCATAGCATTGCATACATTTCGGCAGCAAAAAAATTATGTAAAATAGCAAACAAAATACTGTTGATATTTAAAGTCCAATTTAGTATAATACTTAAGTACGAGCAACAGCTCTGTTTACGGAGAGATGGCTGAGTTGGTCGAAGGCGCACGACTGGAAATCGTGTGACTGTTAACGCGGTCCGAGGGTTCGAATCCCTCTCTCTCCGCCATTATGAAAAAATAACCGCACATTTGGCGAAGCCCAGTGTTGCGGTTTTATTTTTTCATCGTGAAGAATCGAAAGGGATTCGAACCCGTGAGGGCAATTTGCGTTAAGAAAATGCTCTTGTGCGAGCATTTTTAGCAAATTGTAGGAGCCCGGCACCGGAGCGGATGCGACGGTGGGCGACGTCACCAGCATGCGAGCAAAGGGTCGCAGGCGACGAATCCCTCTCTCCGCTGTAAAAGGAAAATAAACCGTTCCGAAGATATAAAATGACTCGATTTGCTGAAACGGACACATTAAAGGAAAACGAATAATACCTAAGAAGTGGTTACTTTCAGAATTGGCATAAATGCAAGGATAAATTAAGTTAAAAGGTAGTTCTCAAATAGTGATCTACTAAAACTACCGAGTCTCATGTCTATATATCACAAAACAATATGTGTTAATACTCATTTTATAAAAATGAATTTGCAATGAATGCTATAAAAGCTTGATACGGAGTAAATTTAATATAATTATATAGAGAACAAGACTATACTAAGCGGATCAAACATTGCAAAATCAAGCTTTACAGGAATATTAAGGTAGTTTATACTTGAGAGTAGGGAAGTATAGAATGATCGAAAAAGTTGGGATTCGTAGACACCTTTACTTAGATACATCAAGATTCAATATAAGAAGGTTCATATATATGCATTATATATTGATACAACCCAGAGCTATGAATTGCGACGTAATTGTATAACAGGCACCTATGGTGTTGCTTGATGAGGTTACTAGTAATAGAATTGGATGATATGCTGGAGATATTTACGTACTAATATTATAGAGTTTGAAGAGTAACATAGAAAATATAATTAGAGGTAAAAAGATTGAGGTACATAGGTTCAAAAGATAAAGTATTAGAGTTTATAGAAAGCAGTATTGTTGATACAATTGGAAACTTGGATGGAGCAACAATTGCTGATTTATTCTGTGGGACTACTACTGTGGCACAACATTTTAAAAGGCAGGGTGCTAAAATAATCTCAAATGATTACATGACATTTTCATATGCATTCCAAGTTGCATATATACGCAATAATGAAATTCCTACATTTGATAAGTTAGCCAATAAATGTGGACTTAACAACTATCAAGAAGTATTACAGTATTTGAATGATCGGAATGGGGTTAAAGGCTTCTTCTTTGAAGAATATACAAAGGAGGGTACAAAAAATAAAGCTTATCAACGAAACTATTTTTCTGAGGATAATGCTATTCGGATTGACTCAATTCGATCGAAATTAGAAGAATGGTATATTGCAAAACTAATATCCCAGGATGAGTATTATATTCTTATCACAAGCCTTATAGATGCAGTTACTAAGGTATCTAATACATCAGGTACTTACGGTGCTTTTTTAAAGTTTGATGAGCCTAGAAAGTCAAAAAGGTTAGAGCTAGAGGCAATTGATATCTACAATAATGGGCAGCTAAATGAGTGTTATTGTGAAGATATATTTGATGCTATTAAACACATAGAGGGTGATGTACTATACTTAGATCCACCATATAACTCAAGACAATATCCACCATATTATCACATACTAGAAACAGTTACATTGTATGATAAACCAGCTATTTACGGAAAGACAGGAAGAAGACCGTATAATGATAAATTATCACCATTTTGCATGAAAAATAAAGTAAGTAATGCATTATTCAAAATAGTAGCAGAAGCTAGATTTAATCATATTTTTATAAGTTATAGTACGGATGGATTATTACCACAAGATGAGATAATGAAAATACTATCACCAGTTGGTAAGATAGATATATTCGAGGCAAGCCATCGAAGATATAAATCTAATAGCAATGGTGAAGAAAAGAGTGGATTAAAGGAGATTTTAATATATGTCAACAAATAAAGATATTAAGAAAGTAAAGAAATATGGGATAGATATGGGTGAACGCGGTATATATGATACAAGAAATAAGCTCAATGACTTAACCGGAAAGGAGTGGGTTTACTTTACAAATAGCGTATGGATAACAGGTTATAGTCCAACTGCCAAGGAGAATATTGGATTGAAATATAGGAAAATTCACCCATCACCAAAACCACCAGGACTGATTAAAGATATTATACAATTTTTTACTAAGTCAAATGCTGTAATATTAGATCCATTTGCTGGAGTTGGAGGAACTCTACTAGGAGCAGCTTTAGCCGGGGAGGGTAGAACAGCTATTGGAATAGAGTTGGATGAGAAATATGCTAATGCGTATATAAAGGTATGTGAAAAAGAAAATTTGCCTGTGATGCCTATCATTATTGATGATTCGACAAATATGTTAGATTATGAACTCATAAATAAAACAGAGTTTGACTTAATAGTAGCTGATCCACCCTATGGTGATATGATGAAGAAGAATCGTACAGGACAGAAGAAAAAGTTATATAATGAAGGGGAGGGTACTCCCTATACTGATAGTGAACACGATTTAGGGAATATGAATAGTGAACAGTTTTTTATTAAGTTAAGAGAAATTGTTGAACTTGCGGCATCAAGATTAAAGCAAGATAAATATTTTATTATATTCTGTAAGGATTTTCAGCCTGAAAAAGGAAATCCAAATATTCTGCATGCTGATATAATAAACTTAATTTCTGGAGTAGGAGGGTTACAATACAGAGGTATGAGGATATGGCATGATCAAGCGATGTCGCTCTATCCATTTGGTTATCCATTTAGCTTTGTAATGAATCAGATTCATCAATATATACTTGTGTTTAGGAAGGAGAAGATATGAGTAAATTAATGCCTAATTACGGTTGGGTACAAAATACTTCTAACCTATCAACCATTAGGGAAACAATTGATCTAGTCCCTGAAGATGGGATAAAGCACAGTGATTTAATGAATGCAATAAAAAAATACAGGGAGCAGTCTGATAGCCTTCCTACGAAGTGGACATGGGATGCACGATGTCGTATAAAAGCTATATGTGCTTCCGGTCTTGTTAAACTAGATAGAAATATTCAAGGATATTATCCCACTGAACTAGGAATAGCACTACAAAAATGCCCCAAGTCAGATGAATATTTTAAAGGGAAGCGTATTTTAACAAGTGAAGAGAAAGAATTATTTAGGAAGGGTTTGCTAACAAATCCACCAGTAGTAAGAGTACTTGAATTGCTTGTAAACGAGAGAAAGGCATTGAATATTGGGCTATCAAAATATGATATTGGGGCACAACTTGGATTTGTAGGTGATATTGGCTTTACCCATGTATTTGTCAACCGAAAAATAGGTCAAAAGGCCATCGAATTTTAGGTCACTTT
>ENA-UPTA01000406-UPTA01000406.1-activated-sludge-metagenome-genome-assembly--contig:-NODE-406-length-50294-cov-7.692669_pt1 | contig 50294 bp, 33 predicted proteins | sample MGYA00238184_ERZ773361 | MGnify/ENA primary metagenome ERZ773361 (study PRJEB29100, sample SAMN05720205) | activated sludge metagenome | isolation source: anaerobic digester from wastewater... | reverse complement strand
TTGTTATTGATTTTGATAAGAATAAATACAATGACGTTTACGACTATATTGATAATTCGAAAACGCTACAATATTACAACGAATTTGGGATTTTATCGGAAACAAGCACAGCTTCTCTTTGGGGGTATTGCCGTAATGGTAAGCCATGGGTAAACTGGAGTAACGGTTTCAGGCAAATCGGGTTCATAGGGTCTGTATGTCATTTCGTTGCCACAATTATTGTGTATCAGGATATGAGCGCATCTCCCTATTATGATCCGTATTCCTATAACTACATGGGTTCAAATCAATATTATACAAGCGAGCTTCACCAACTCATCATTACTATGAATACCGGAGAGATCCTGGATTTTGATGTAGAAAATGTAGCACGGGCAATCAGCAGCGACACAGCACTTTACAATGAATTCAACGATTTAAGCAAGCGTAAAAAACGTAATATGATGTTTTATTATATTAGAAAATTCAACGAAAATCACCCGTTATACTTACCATCAAAATAGATATTCAATTATAATGAAAAAGCTACTTTTAACATCGCTATTCCCGGTTCTTTATGCATGCTTATTAACAGCTCAGGTAAATATTCCCACCGGTAGTGTTCAGGAAGTCAATACGTTTTTCAATGGGAAAACCTATATCGTACTCGAGAACAGGCTTATGTCGGATTACAACGATATGATGAAAGCAGTAACAGCAAATATCTGGTCGGTTACACCCGTAGAATTTATCACATTAAAAGAGTTTGAATCGAAACGTAAAGAAAAAAACGTTAGTTTTCTGATGATAAATCAGGTGTATTTCGATGCTGACAAATCGAATACCTTCTTCGACTTTTTGGTTTTAATTGCCGGTGGCAATTATCCCTCTGTAAATGAAATGCCTTTACTTTGTGGTGTCCCTCTCTGCTATGAAGGAGAAGAAGAGGAAACATGGGTTCCCAAAATTCCACTGGCAACCAGGTTCATTCAGTCGCACATGATTCTTTCAAAAAATCATCCTGAAATGAATTCGAAAAATGCAGTTGAATACTATATTTCTCACCACGCCCCCCTGAGCAGTAAAATCCTTTACATTCCCAAAGAACAACTTGAAGTGGCATTACAAAGTAAGAGTGCTTTCAGTGCCATTTACCCTTTTCCATTCGAGATTTGCGAAACCTCAAAAACCGATGAGCTTATTTCGATGGCAGATAGCTCCGCTCTTATTCTTCACATAATATCGCCGGTAGATAATGATCAAACCGACAAATGCATAAAATTCATTATCAATCCGGGAACAGCAGAAATTTATTATTACGATATGCATGATATCAGTGCGAATAAACCCCCTTGCCTGCTCGAAAGTGATATTAAAAAACTTGCCAAACAACAATGAATTATCAGGAGGCTATCCGGTTTTTGTTCAATTCATTGCCTATGTATCAGCGTATAGGTCAGGCTGCATATAAAGCCAATCTCGACAACACCTTAGCATTTGACGCATATTTCGGACACCCGCACAATAACTTTCGCACCATCCATGTTGCGGGTACCAATGGGAAAGGTTCGGTGTCGCACATGATAGCAGCAGTGTTGCAAGAGGCTGGCTACAGAACGGGGCTGTACACCTCTCCCCACCTGAAAGATTTCAGAGAACGTATTCGCATCAACGGAGAAATGATCAGCGAAAATGAGGTTATTGGTTTTGTTGAAAAGCATAATGCAATAATTGACACGATTCAGCCCTCGTTTTTCGAAATGACTGTAGCCATGGCTTTCGATTATTTTGCTCGAAATCAGGTTGAAATTGCAGTGATCGAAGTTGGCATGGGAGGTCGCCTCGATTCAACCAATATTATTACTCCGCTTTTATCGGTTATCACGAACATAGGTTACGATCATACCCAGTTTCTCGGGAAAACCCTTGAAGAAATAGCCGGTGAAAAAGCGGGTATTATTAAAGATGGTATTCCAGTTATAATAGGTGAAACACAGCCCGAAACACAACGGGTTTTCACCGACAAAGCAGCTTCATGCCACGCCCCAATCGTTTTTGCCGATACAATATATAATGCCTGTCGGAAGTTGAATTCGGGAAAATATTCTGTTTATACCGTAAACAGTGATATTACTTACCACCTCGACCTTGGTGGATTGTATCAGGGTAAAAACCTGCAAACAACATTATGTGCACTTGATGAACTGCGTAAACACTGTAAAGCCATAACAAAAGAGCACATATATAAAGCTCTCTCCTCAGTACAAAACACTACAGGACTACGCGGGCGGTGGCAAGTGTTGTCGGAGAATCCTATGGTTGTTTGCGACACAGGGCATAATGCTGAAGGCATCAGTTACACAATGCAGCAGATAGCGAGCCATTCATTCGAAAAACTACATATAGTTTTCGGAGTGGTAAACGACAAAGACCTGAGCAAAGTTCTGCAGCTTTTGCCTAAAGAAGCAACATACTATTTCACAAAAGCATCAATCCCCCGGGCTCTCAATGAAAACGAACTAAAATTGATAGCAGAATCTACCGGATTGCACGGGGAAGCATATACAAGTGTTTCTGAAGCCTATGACACAGCCCTTCGGCATGCCGGTAAGAAAGACTTTATATACATCGGAGGAAGCACATTTGTGGTAGCAGAACTGGAATTAGATTGATTTTTTTAATAAAATATTTTGCAGGATAAATATTTTATCTACATTTGCACTCTCAAAACCGGAGAAAAGGGAGTTTAGCTCAGCTGGTTCAGAGCATCTGCCTTACAAGCAGAGGGTCGGGGGTTCGAATCCCTCAACTCCCACAAGCCAAGAAAACCACCGCGAAAGCGGTGGTTTTTGTTTAGTCCCCTGCGCTCAAACTTGTTTGAGAGGGCAAGGGGACTAAACAAAAACTAGGGACGCAGTCCCGAAGTTTTCGAAGGCTTGATTCTCACCCCTAATAGGGATCACGAGCAAAGCGAGTAATCCCTGAAAGCAAAATTCTGTTTATTCTGCTTGAAAAACCAGGGACGCAGTCCCGAAGTTTTCGAAGGCTTGATTCTCACCCCTAATAGGGATCACGAGCAAAGCGAGTAATCCCTGAAAGCAAAATTCTGTTTATTCTGCTTGAAAAACCAGGGACGCAGTCCCGAAGTTTTCGAAGGCTTGATTCTCACCCCTAATAGGGATCACGAGCAAAGCGAGTAATCCCTGAAAGCAAAATTCTGTTTATTCTGCTTGAAAAACCAGGGACGCAGTTCCGAGGTTTTCGAAGGTTTGATTTTCCCACCAAATAGGGATCACGAGCAAAGCGAGTAATTCCAAATACAGATTACTCCTACACATGTATCTTCTTCGATGAACTCCAATGACATTTAATTACTTCTGAGAATACAGAATGTAGAATACAGGAGGGGCGACTGTCAATTCAACAGCATTATTCTCTTGCTGGAGTTTTCGTTCTCTCCCGTAACATCATGCCTCTATCGACCAACGAAATGCCCCCTTCTGAATTCTATATTCTGTCTCCTGTATTCTGATTCCATATTCCTGGTCTTTTCAGATTGCTTTTTTTGCCCCAATAATGAGCCCTCATAATGGCAAGGTGTCCAATTACAGACTATCTCGAAACCTGTCTATTCTTCGATAAACTCAGAATGACAGGGGGAGCTACCTATAATGTACTTGTTTCACATGTATAACATACTTGCTGCCAAAATAATATTTTGAAAAACAAATAATTTTGAGATTACGTAATCCATTGGTTTTTAGATTCATAGAAAATTATTACTGAAAAATAGTTTTGAATAAAATCACAAAACTAATTAAGGAATTTCAATGATAATTGGGTATATTCTTAAAAAACATTATTTTTAATACGAATTTTCGAAATAAATAAAAGTAACTATAAATTTACCTAAATAAATTTCTGTCTGTAATTCAATAATCAGCGAATGAATCAAACCAATCAGGCATGGGGAAGCAGAATCGGGTTAATTCTAGCCATGGCAGGCAATGCAGTCGGGTTTGGCAACTTTCTTCGGTTTCCGGTGCAGGCAATTCAGAATGGCGGCGGAGCGTTTATTATCCCCTATCTCGTAAGTTTTTTAATATTGGGGTTGCCTTTATTGTTTATTGAGTGGAGTATTGGTCGTTATGGGGGCAACCGCGGCTTTCACAGCACTCCCCTCATGATGCAAAGTATGGATCGCAGAAGGATGTGGAAATACGTCGGTGTATTTGGTTTGTTTTGCAACATCGGGATTGCCTCATATTATTGCTACTTGGAATCATGGACACTTGCATATATTTTTCACAGTGCTGTAGGCACTTTCAACGGAATGAACCAGCATCAGGTGGTTCAGTTGTTTAGCGATTATGTATCGATTGGCAAAACTACACTTATACCCTTTGAGCCCGTTGTATTTTTTCTAATCTGCCTCGGCATTAACGTGTATATTCTGAGTAAAGGTTTAAGCGGAGGTGTTGAAAAGGTTGCTAAAATAGGAATGCCATTGCTGATATTATTTGGTATCATTCTGGCAATCAGAGCAGTTACACTGAAAGCGGGTGTAGATGGTGCAGTGAATGATAGTTCGGTGGGGCTGAATTTCTTATGGACACCTCATTTCGACTCAATCTATAACCCTAAAGTCTGGTTTGCGGCGGCGAGTCAGATATTCTTTACCCTTTCGTTGGGTATGGGGTCAATTCATGCATATGCATCGTATCTGAAACGAAAAGATGATATTGCCCTGAATGCCATGTCGGCAGGATGGATGAACGAGTTTGTTGAAGTAGTGCTGGGCGGAGCCATTATCATTCCTATTGCCGTTGGTTATTTGGGCATCGACCGCGTAAAAGAACTGGCTGCTTTGGGCGGTCTGGGACTTGGATTTAAAACTATACCTTATCTATTCTCGCAATGGGGTCATGTGATTGGAGCCGTTGCAGGAGTAATGTGGTTCGGTCTGTTGTTTTTTGCAGGGATAACCTCGTCGCTTGCTATGGGAACCCCTGTGCAGGGATTTCTGGAAGATGAATTCAAATGGTCGCGCCGTAAAACGGCCGTAGCATTTGGTCTCATCATTCTGATACTGGGGCTTCCCACTGTTCTTTTCTTTAATCAGGGCGTATTTGATGAATACGATTACTGGACAGGCTCGTTCGCCTTGTTTGTTTTTGCCGCCCTCGAGGCGGTTCTCTTCGCATGGTTTTTCGGGATCAAAAAGGGGTGGAAAGAGATAAATGCCGGTGCTGATATTAAAGTGAGCCGTATTTTCAGGTTTCTAATTGCCTATGTAACACCCGTTCTGCTTATCATTGTATTTTTGGGCGCAGTTTTCACCCCCTCAGGAAACGACTGGGCTGCGGCTTTTCAAGGTCTATTTCATGGCCAGGGTTGGACGTTTGACCATGGAAGTGTAATTGGTAAGCTCATGAACAGTGGGTTGAAAGAACAACTTTCTGCGGCTACCGATCAAGTGGTTATAGCTGAATTGAAGTATAGGATATTGCTAACCAATTTGTCGAGAATGCTTCTGGTTATATTATTTGTTGCAATATCGCTTGTTGTTCGAAAAGCTTATTATAAACATAAAAGAGAGGGGACTTTATAATGAATACTTCAGCACTTATTTTAATGCTCTGTTCAATTTGCGGTGTTACCGCAGTAACAGTGTATTTCTTCATCAAAGTTCTAACAACCAAACCTAAACAGGAGCCCGATTCTTATACCGACAACGATGAGGTGCCACGATAAATGGCATTTAATTGTATTGAGTTGCTTTTAAATATTTAAGAATATTATTTGTTAAGGCTTTTTAAGCTTTACCTTAAGATATTTTTCAGTATTCAACCAGAAATAATCACATAAATATTCTTCATAAAAGAAATTTCTATTTTGTTCAAAAAACTGTTTTTTGTATAAAATATTCTATATTTTTGTAATGAATGTTTTTAATATCACTAAAATCATTTTCTATGAAATCGAGTCTGATAAAAAAACACCAACAGAGATGAAAATATTTTTATGCGAGGTTTTATTTGACCAATAAAATAATTTATATACACATGAAAGCACATTACTTATTAGTTTTCATATTCATAGTTGCCCTTATACCAATGGTTTCGGCCCAGCAAATTATTCGGCAAACTATATGCAGTGTTGGGATGAATACAAATTCAGGTAACTTTGTCTTAAAGCAAACGATAGGGCAGCCTTCTAATACTTCGACTTTTAAGACCGAAAGTGGAATGCTCCGTCAAGGATTTCAGCAACCTGCTCATATTAACAGAGCAATTGTACATTACGAAAACCCAATCGAGATGCAACTGTATCCGAATCCTGCTGAAAATAGTTTCACCTTGTTAATCGTTGGGGACGATTTGCGTTTTTCTGCAGTGGCACTTGATATCACTGGTAAAACTCTCCTCAATATGAATATGATTCTCAATCAGAAAACGGTTGTTGATTGCTCAGGCTGGGCACCAGGATTGTATTTTATAAATATCTATTCCGATTCCCGCTTAATTGCATCGAAAAAAATTGTAAAAACTATATAACACATGAAAAATACATTTATTTCTATTCTGTTCTGTCTTATAGCAAGCTACAGCTTAGCTCAGGATAATGTCGGTTTGAATTTTGCGCAAAATTTTACGAGTTTTCGCTTCATCGATTCCCAGGGAAATTTTGATGAAAATATGTCATCTGACATTCGTTTTTCGTATGGAGTAAACTATAATAAGATATTCAACAAGGGTATATTTATTCGCCCCGAGATTGGATACAAAAACTTCGGAGCAACATCGGTAATGAATGAGAACTACAAAATGTCGTGGAACCTGCATTATGCCGATATAAATGCCGGAGCAGGGTATATTTTCAACAAATTTGCATTGAAACCCTATATTGGGGCATCTTTTTACTTCTCGTATTTGTTCAAAGCAGAACAGATGATGGGTCAATACTATTACAATATTTGGAGCAGTGGCGAAATTAAAAAAACAGATTTTGGAATCAATGCCTTTGCAGGAGTGGTGTTTGCGTTTTCGAAAACAGCATCAGTTTTCTTAGAATTCAGAAACACAACAGGATTACAACAGTTAGAACTTAATAGTTACGAAGGGCAAAATCAAAAGCTGTTCAACAGGGCTTTTTCGCTTCAATTTGGATTGCAATTTGGCATTCCACAAAATGAAAAGAGATTTGGAGTTTAATTTATTTCGAAATTATAAATACAGTAAATATGAGAAAGTTTAAAAACATAGTAATTGCAGCAATAGCATGTTTTATCAGCAGCTTTTCTTATGGTCAGATTGTTGTTGATGGTATTACATATCAGGCTGTGGCAGTCGACGTAAACGGAAGAGAAATTGCAGGTATGGATGCTTATGGTAATATCGTGGCCAATCAAGCTATATGGCTCAGATTCTCCATTCTTGAACAAAGCATTGCAGGTCCTGTGGTGTATCAGGAAATTGTGCAAGTGAATACTGATATTAATGGTTTATTCACACATGTAATTGGTCTTGGTGCTATAACTGACGAAAGTCCCAGCAATAGCATTCTTGATATTGACTGGGGCATTGAAAAACATTTTCTTAAAGTAGAAATGGACGATGTCCCCTACGATAATTATGTTTTAGCCGGAATTCAACAAATGATGGCAGTACCCTATGCTTTCTTTGCCCTTAATGTTAAAGGTATTGATGCAACAGATATCGAAAATTGGAATACAGCTTATTATTGGGGAAATCATGCCGATGTAGGTTATCTAACCAGCTATACCGAAACCGATCCCATTTTTGGCAGCAGCCCCGCTTTTGTAATCTCTACTTCGGATATTGCAAACTGGAATTCAGCGTTTTCGTGGGGAAATCATGCCGATGTAGGATACTTGACCAGCTATACCGAAACCGATCCACTTTGGACAGCCAGCCCTTCGTTTGAGATTACCAATGAGAATATCAACCAATGGAATTCTTCTTTATTAACTTTAAATGGTATAACTGCAACCACACAACTGTTATCAACCAGTACCGATGGTTTTTTTCTCGAATGGATAAGTGAAGGTGCAACTCATAAGTTGAATATTCCGTTAGCCTCAAATTCTGGAGTAGATGCAGGTTTGATTAGCAATAGCGATTATAATTCATTTAATGATAAAGTTTCAGGTAGTGGAGTATTTCAGCAAATCCCATTTTGGTGGGATCAAAATCAACTTGGTGGTGACCCTGGTTTAACATTTAATGCTGACGATAACTGCCTTCGAATTGGAGATGTTGAGGAAAATATCGCTGGAAGCCGTTTGATTATTAAAACATTAAATCCTGTTTCAAGTGCAAATGGAATCACAAATATTATTGAAAGCCATAACGAAGAAGATGCTCAAGGATTTGGAATCAATAATTTTTTAAATTGTTATAATGCAACAAATAATGGCATGCAAGTTGGTATAAGAAACATGATTTACAAAGAAGGTTCAGGTGGGGGCTATGGTATTTACAATAGCATTACCGACTTTGGTAATGGCGATTCTTATGCCGGTTACTTTGCATCATACAAGAATTCCATCGATGGAATTAACTATGGAGTATATTCACTGGTAGAGGGAGGGACAATCAACTGGGCCGGTTATTTTGTTGGAAACCTATTTGCACAGGGAAATGTTGGCATAGGAACAAATACACCAACCTCGAAACTTAGCATTAATGGTGGTGATATAAATATTTTACAAATCGGGTCCGGTATTATTATGAAATCACCTGACGGGCAATGCTGGAGAGTTACAATAGACAATGGCGGAAACTTTGTAAGTACTGCTATTACCTGCCCATAAGTATATCCTTTGTTAGGTTTGATCCAAATATGCCATTTTATTATCACAATGTTTATTAAATGGCAATTATTCCGGTGGTAACTTATATTTTTTCCATCTTTGCACCGAAAAATTGTACAAAATAATTTAAAGTTTCGTTCTCGTTATGCTGTTGCCTACCGAAATACAATGCTTGTCGAATTGCAAACTTTGTCCTCGTGAATGTGGTGCCAACAGAGTTTTGGAAAAAACAGGGTTCTGTAAGACTGATGCATTATTTCGTGTTTCTGCTGTATGTGCACACAAAGGCGAAGAAAGTGTAATTTCGGGGAGCAAAGGAATATGCAATGTTTTTTTTCCACATTGTAACCTTCAATGTGTTTATTGTCAGAATGCCGATATTTCGGCTAATAATATCGATAATTTACCTGAAGCCCAAATATTTGATAAGCTTATCACGAAAATATGCTCTGTACTTGATACCACCGAAAATATAGTGGGTTTTGTCTCGCCATCGCATTATGTTATGCAAATGAAAGCTATTATTAGAGGTATTCTTGAAACTGGTCGTAAGCCGGTATTTGTTTATAATACCAATGCATACGATAAGCCCGATACTCTTAAGATGCTTGAAGGTATAATAGATGTATATCTGCCCGATTTTAAATACACGAATTCATCCACTGCATCCATGTACTCGCAGGCAACTGATTATCCGAAAGCTGCTTTGGCTGCTATTAAAGAGATGTACCGACAAAAAGGTTCGACTCTCATTGTTGATGATAAAGGCATTGTGCAATCGGGGATTATTTTGCGTCATTTGGTTTTGCCCGGGATGGTTAATCAAAGTATCGAAGCTCTTAAATGTATTGCCGAAGAAATTTCTCCAAAAATTCACCTTTCTCTTATGTCGCAATATTACCCGGCTCATTTTGCGAAAAATTATCCCGAAATTAATCGCAGCTTATTCGAAGAAGAATATAAAGATGTGTTGGAAGCGTGTTACAGCTTGGGATTCTACAGGGGCTGGATGCAAGATTTGGAAAGTACTAAAATATTCCGACCTGATTTTTCGGCAGAATCTCCTTTTAATGAGTGAATGTCCCGTGTGCTTTGATTTTACAAACGCGTTGGCTATGTAAAACAAAAAACCGCTATATAAGCGGTTTTTTTGTTTAATATAGGATGTTTAGTTTTTAACAGCCCGTTTCACCATAACCTGATTTCCGTTTTCGATGCGGAACATATATATCGAAGGAGCCCAGTCGCTGATGTCCATCTGCCAGAAGAAGCTGTCTGTTTCTGTTTCCAGATCCAATCGATAAATCAGACTTCCGGTAAGATTGTATACTTCAATCACAACAGGTCCGGCACTGCAATCTTCCAAATAAATATTCAGTTCGTTGCGGAACGGGTTGGGATACAGATTCATCGAAGCCAGGACTTCAGTGTTTGGTTCGGGTGTTTGTTCACTCTCATCCGGCATATTGACATCTTCAATCGGAGCCTTAGTAAGTGGGTCGACAACCTCAAGTGTAGCAATATTGCTTATAATGGCATTACAATTCAAACCATTGCTGGTAACCCATACCCTATAACTTCTTGTGTAAGGAGGGTTTGCCAGTAAGCTGGTTCCGACGGCTCCCGGGATATCCTGCCAAATACCATTGAACAGATACTGCCACTGATATGATAGCTCCATACCGCCTGCTACTTCAACCGACAACAGATAGGAATCTCCCAAATTCACCACCGCACCTTGAGGCTGCTGAACGAAATATGGGTCTGGTAACACCGTTATAGTAGCAATATTCGAAATGGCATCATCGCAGCCTTGTCCATGCTTTGAATAGATACAACGATATTGAGTATTTGATACGGGTGCAACAGTAATCTGACCTTCTGTTGCATTCGGAATGTTTTCCCAGTTCCCAGTACTCTTGGCGCTGTTATACACCTGCCACTGATACGAGGCAACACCGCATCCGCCGGTTGCAATCGATTTAAGAGTTTTACTTCCTCCTACGCAGTAGGTAGCTCCGGCACTAATTACAATGCTCGGGTCGGGGTACACATTCACAAATGCAGGGTTGCTGTATGTTTCTCCTGCACAACCAAAGTCAGTCCCGGTAACCACACATCTGAAATAGTATGATTCCTGCAGGTTAGTAGCCTGATATTCAAGAGCATTTGCACCCGGAATATTATGCCAGCTAACCAAATCGGTAGAACTTTGCCATTGGTAGGTATTGTCGAGTCCACCAGCCACACCAATATTCATTGTATGAGACCCTCCTACACAGATGTTACGCCCCAGTGGTTGAATTACAACTACCGGATCAGGAACAACCTGTACTGTAATAACTTCACTAAACGAATATGCACAGGGAGCTCCCGGGCAATATACCCTTACTTTATAATCGCGGGTGTAAGGTGGGTTTGTCAATAATGTTGGGCCGGTAAATCCGGTAGCAATCTTCCAATATCCATTGAGGTAATAATACCACTGATATGTTGGTAATCCTCCGAAATTTGTTGTAACATTAACCCCAATCAGTGCTTGGCCACCTGAACAAACTGTAGTAGCACCATAGGTTGTAATAACCGGGTCGTTGTTAACCGTTATATTATGGACGCTTGAAGTGGCCTGCACACATCCTGCTGAACCGTTCACTACACAACGATATGATTTCGGAGCTGCAATAGGTTCTGTAACATAGGTATTGCTATTGCTCCCAACATTTACCCAGCTTGCACCAACCTGTTTCTGCCACTGATAGGTGATTGTTCCTGCACCACCGGTTACATTGGCTGTAAGAGTAGTTGTATATCCGCTGCACACCTGAGTGGCTCCGTTTATAGTAACCGCAGGGTTTGGATTTACCCCTACCATGGCAATAGTGCTATAGTCAAACTGATTTGTGTTAGTACAAGTTACCTTACACCGGTAATACCTTACAGCAGTTAGATTTGGGGTAGTATAGGAGGCCGAAGTACTGCCACTGCCACCACTTACGTTAGCCCATCCGGTACTGCCATCGGCTGATTGTTCCCATTGTAATGTTATACCATTACCTGTTGATTGTCCTGATAAATTAATCGTGGTTCCACTACCGGTGCACACTACCGGCATAACTGCACTGGCAATTCCGGGAGTCGGCATACTGATACATCCATCGAATTCCTCAAGAGAGAAATCATCAACAGAAAGGTAATCTGGGTTAATATTGTCATTAACGCTCACTCCAATATAATATACCCCCGAAGATGAAGGCATAAAGTATCCGATTACCTGTTGGTAAGCAGTGCCGGAAGGAGTTGTAACTGTAGCGCCTTGAATAGCGTTCGTCATTGCAGCAGGTGTTTGCGATGTTCCATACATTGCTCTTAGATTACTCCAGCCTGTTGCACCATCGGTAGTAAACCAGAAACTAAATTTATATGCCTGTCCTGCTGTCAGATCAAATCCCTTTGTGTACATCCACTTTGCAGTAGTATTACTCCACCGGAAAGCTGCAAATTTAGTACCTGTGTGCGAAACACGATTATATGAAGTATTAGCCGTATAGGTTGCACAATGGGTAGCTGAAGAAATTGCCCACCCACAAGGCCATACTCCTGCACCGGTGATGTTTTCGAAACCTTCTGTCCATGGCAGGGTAGTTTGAACTATAGCGTCAACATTAGCCAAAACAGTGTTGCTGTAGGCAAAATCGCCTGTATTGCTACAGGTAACTTTGCAACGATAATATACTTTATCGGTAAGAGCACCTGATATGTAAACAGGGGTAGTTGCTCCACTCCCACCCGAAACATTTGTCCATCCTGTAGTTCCATTGGCTGATTGTTGCCATTGAAATTCAACGCCAATTTCGGATGAAAAGCCAGTCAATGTGGCAGTTACAGTATTGCCCCCGCATACAACGACAGGTAGAACTGATGCTGTACCTGCTGTTGGGGGTCCATCGCATTCAGGTAAAAGCTCCAGTTTAAAATTATCGAAGCCAAGCCAGTAAGGAGTTGCATTATTGTTTACCCTAACCATAAAGTAATACACTCCTGTGCTGGTAGGCGTAAACCAACGGCTAACGGGGGCATAGGTAGTTGGCGATGTGGTGCCTGAAGCTAAATAGGCTGAACCCAATACGGTAGAACCAACTCCTGTTTGCGAAGTATTGTAGCGAACATCGGACGTCCATCCTGTATAATTATCACCTACCCACATAAAACTGAAGTCGTACGTATTTCCGGCTGTAAGGTTAAATCCGGGAGTAATTATGTATTTATCGGAAGCTGATGGACTCCAATTGCATGCAATATAATTGGGAGATGAATATGGATCAGTATAGGTATTGCTGGCTGCATTTGCCGACCACCAAGGTGTACCTGTAGATTCCACTTTCCAGCAACTGGGAATTATGGAGTTACCAATGGCTCCCATACCATCAAAATTCTCTGTCCAGGGTAACGTGGATACAGGATCGCATTGTGTTGTGAAATTGATTGAACTGGACCAGCTACTAACATCACCAGAACCACAATTTCCGCGAACCCATACATAATAGGTAGTTTGCGAAGCCAGACCACTAAGATTATAGGTTGTAATACCGGCTCCGACTGATGCCGAAGGCGTAGTGCCAGCAGTAGGGTTAGTCGATGAAGTACTATAATAAATCTGGTATCCCTGAGCAGGGGGTGGAACTGATGCAGACCAGTTAACAGTTGCCGAATTGCTTGTTACTGCTGTTGAAGTAACCGATAAAGGGAAGAAACAGGTGGGGGTTGGTTCAAGCCTAAAATCATCAAAACTTATGGAACTATAAGGTGCTGATGTCGAACTAATTCTGATACCAAAATAATACACTCCCGAAATAGTAGGTGTAAACGACCTGAGTATCTGAGCATAGTTGGTTCCATTAGTTGATGTAGTTGAAGAGGTAATAAAAGCTGATCCCAACACAGTTTCACCGGTAGCACTTTGGTCGGTGTTATACACTATGTTTCCTGTCCATCCTGCATATCCATCCCCAACAAAGAATGTGCTGAAATCGTAAGAAACACCTGCGGTCAATTGGAATCCGGGGGTCCATAACCTGTCGTTTGTGCCATTATAATAACATCCCACATATTTTGACCCCGTCCTTGGATCGTTATAGGTTGTAGTTGCTACATCCTGCGAACACCAATTGGTTCCTGTACCTTCGAGCCAGCAATTCGGAAAAATGGTCGTACCAACCGAAGCCAATCCCTCAAAGCCTTCTGTCCACGGAAAAGTGGTAATCACCGCACAGCGGGTTGAGAAATTTATAGAACTCGACCATGCACTGTAATCGCCCGACCCACAATTTGCTCTCACCCATACATAATAGGTCGTTGAACTGCTTAATCCAGTCATATTATAGGTAGTGATCCCTGCCCCCACACTGGCTGAAGGAGTAGTTCCGGCAGTAGGAGCAGTTGATGATGTGCTGTAATATATATTGTATCCTCCCGATGGGTTCGATGTTGAGGCTGTCCATGAAATAGTAGCAGAAACATCGGTAATATTCGAAGAGCCCAAGCCCGTAGGTGCCCAACATGATGGTGGTGCAGTTACTGTAAGCTTATAGTCTTCCATTTCTCCTCTGGTTCCCGCAAATGAGCATGCTGCCGGATTAGTTGAGCTGTAGTCGGTCACAACCCGCATTCTGTAATCTCCAACGGGTGTACCTGAGGGTACTGTAAAGTTGGAAGTGGTTACTCCGGTTGGCTGGTAGGCATTAGAAGTGTAGGCCTTTTCACCTGAGTCAGAAAAATCGAGGTCATTATTCCAATCCACATAAATAGCAATTCCTGCTGTTCCTCCAACAATGGTAACGGAGAAACCCAATATTCCGGTGGCATATTGGCTCGCTGACATCGTAGACGAATAATCGATATACCCGTTAGTAGCAAATGCACCTGAATTATTGCTTATATTAGTCTGTCCACCGGTTGTAACAAAATTGCTGATATACGTTGCTGAACTTGTAGCAGCCGGTGGCACACAATAACCGGTATAGAACGATGCACTTCCTGCCCAGCCCGATTTATCGGTTCCATTACAATTCGAACGTACCCAAAAATAATAGGTTGTGTTTGCCAATAATCCACTGAGATTTTTGGACGTAACCCCGGCTGCAGTCGATCCACTGGGAGTAGTTCCGGCAGTAGGAGCTGTTGAACTGGTCGAATAATAATACTCGTATCCGTTACCGGGAGCCGGTGAGGCGGCAGTCCACGAAATGGTAGCCGACGAAGTTGTTATCGCTGATGAAGTGAGTGCCGAAGGCATATCGGCACACGAAGGTGCTGCCGTTACATTCACCGTATAGTCTTCAAAACACATATAACTATTGCCTGTCATACAGGGTGTGGGAACAGTGGAGTCTCCTCCACCAATACGCATCCGGTGGTTACCCAAGGAAGTACTACCGGGGATAGTAAACGTGGCAACCAAAGTAGTGGGATTGGTAGATGTTGATTCTCCGGAATACACTTCTTCACCAGCATCAAGAAAATCTAAATCATTATTTAAATCAATCCAAATTTTTGTGTAATAACCGTATCCTGTAGAATATGTAATCGAAACTGTTGAGGATACACTTTGCTGCAAATCTCCAATCTGGGCAGAGTAGTTGCCATAATTATTGGTTTCAGCAGCTGTGGTATTGTTTACAATATTCGGCGAAAGGCCGAAAGTAACATTGGTAATACCGGTTCCATCAACTGATATGGCAGAAGGGACACAGTAACCGGTGTAAAAAGATGTATATCCTGCCCAGTCGCTGTAGCTGCCGCTTCCGCAATTTGAACGAACCCATACATAATAGGTGGTATTTGCACTGAGACTGCTAATGTTATAAGTGGTAATGCCCGCAGCAACGCTCCCCAAAGGGGTTGTACCACCTGTTGGAGCTGTACTCGAAGTGCTGTAATAAATATCGTATCCGCCTGAAGGGTTCGAGGTGGAAGCAGTCCACGAAACGGTTCCACTTGTTGTCGAAGTTGGTGATGACATCAACGCTGTTGGAGTTAGGCAACTTGGAGACGGTTTTATGCTTGCAGCGTCAAGAAAGCAATTATATCCATAATTTGATGTAAACAAAAAGCCAACATAAATAGTCGGTTGATTTCCCGCTCCAACTGGCAAAGTTATTGTCTTTAAACTCCACCCTGCTGTTGCATCGTACCTTTTTATGAAACTACCAGCATTAACCCATGTGCTGCCATCAGTGGAATATTGTACCTGAACACCTTCGGTTTGAAATGAAGATGATCCGCCATCGGTTCCGTGATACCATCTGAATTCAACATCAACACTCGCAGTTCCGGTTGTCGTTATTGGTGTTGAAACCAATCTTGTTTGCTGACCATTTGAATAATTAAAACTATTCCAATATACCATTCGGGTTCCTTCGTAGGGTGCTGATACAGTTGGATAGCTACCCGATGTTAGGAAACTCAGGGCAGATGTTCCTGTTACATATTGTTGAGACCAGCAAGTTGGAAATACAGATGTTCCTGATGTGTTAAAACCCTCGTTTACTGTTAGTGCGGCATTGGTACATGCCGTAGTAAAACTCGTATATCCTGCCCAGGAACTTAAATCACCACCGCCACAGTTTGCACGTACCCACACATAATAGGTTGTTGCTGCACTAAGGCTGCTCATATTATAGGTTGTAACGCCTGCGGCAACGCTTTCCAAAGGGGTGGTTCCGGCAGTAGGGGCTGTGCTTGAGGTGTTGTAATAAATATCATATCCGCCCGAAGGATTCGATGTGGAGGCAGTCCAGTTAACCGTGGCTGAACTTGATGTTATGTTGGTGGTTGAGAGACCGCTTGGTTGCAAACAAGTGGGTGGGGCTCCAATATCAAGTTGCATCTGATTCATGTATGATAACCTGCCTGTTGCAGTTGGTGGACTTGCCGGATCAGGGTTTGTACCATCTGACCGATAATGCATCGCTCTGTTGGCAACCGGTGTTGTCCATATCCTTACATAATTGGTACTGCCATTTAAACCAGTTGCATTTTCATCCACAGCAACCACTAGGTTATCGGTGTTGTTATATATAAAAGTACCCGTAAGCACTATTTCATACCACCCGGCAACAGGCGTCGCAGCAATGGTCCCGGAAAAAACCTGAGTCATACTTGCCAGCGGGACCCAATCAGTTGTGGATGAAAAAGATGTTTTTGTGGTATGACCAAGATAAATAGTCCAGTTGTTTGAATTACTGAGCGAAATACCCCCAACCATATAAAACCTGATCTTTGTTATTTGCCCGGCTGTAGCAATTTCGCTTTGCAATACAATTTGCTGGGTATATGAATAATTGTAGTAAGTGTTTGCTGGAACTAGATAACCGGTATTAGTCCCCGAACCAATAGTTACTGTATTATCAGCAAATAAATTCGCTGGAAGTTGTAACAAAAGTGTTAGCATAAAAACAAAAAAGAACCGACTGATTATCGACTTTTTTTGTGTAAAATCCTGAAATAGTCTAATTGTATTCATAAGCATAAAATTTAATTAACAAATCCAATAATATCACATTTTTAATTTTCACCGAAAAACAATCCGCAACTATGGTACATTACTAAATTACCCATCAGGTGCAGAAACAACACAACTTTGCTAATTTATATAATTATTTAACCAATTACAATACCCATATTAATAAATTTTTCTTTGAATTTATATTTTAGTATATTTTTTAAACAAGCGACTATTTGATTTCTATTGAAGTTGCAAAACGCTACAACGAAAAAGAATTCGCAGTACTATAACTTGATTACACTATTGGAGTATGCATTTATTCGCCAGTATAACATAAATGCAATCTTGGTTTATCAAATTCTACATGGCGTAAAGAAACGCTCACAGAAACATCTAAAAATATTGAATCGTTTATTCGTCGATATCGTATTTTATTTCGTTTGGTTTCTTCTCCGGTTTTTTAAGACCGAAATTATACCGAATCTGAATACCAAAGCGCTGATTGTCGGAATAGCGTGAGCCTGCAACCGAAATACTTCCCTGATGCATCTCAAACTGTGTTACCATTGTTCTGAGTATATCCCTGCCATTAATGCTAATAGTAAGTCTATCGTCGAAAAAGCGTTGTGTGATACCAAAATTCACCTGCCCGAAATTTTTCAGCTCATAAAAATTTTGCATCCCATTAATCATCATAAACCCGCTTAATGTAATTCGCGTATTTTTGAATAGCTTTAAAGAATGAAACGTAAATAAACGCCAGCTGCCCCGCTTGTATGAAAATGGGGTATTATCGTAAAAGCCTTCATACTCATTCAGGTTATATTGTGCTCCCACAGCAAAATAATACCGGCCACCCGGGGGAATTCCGGCCATACCCCTTAAATAGGTTTCGGTGCTGTTACTTAAGTTATCGTAGGTGTTCACAACAATATTGGGGTAGTTATCATCGGTATATAATACATTCGAAATAATATCGCGTGTATAACTTCTTCCGACAGCAAACAAGGGCATGTCTTCGACACTTATGTTCAACTCAAAATTATCGGTAAATTCCGGTTTTAATTCAGGATTACCGGTTTCATATAAAAAGTCATCGACATATTTTATATTGGGGCTTAAGTTTTGGTAGCCCGGCCGGTTTATTGTTTTACGGTAGATTAGAAACACCCTGGCTTCGAAGCCTTTAACTTCCAACACGCGCCGACTCAAATATACGTAGGGGAACCAATCTGCCCTATTCAGTAAAAAACTGGTATCGGTCGGTACAGTCTGTACTCCGTTCATAAATGTGTGCTCTATGCGTACTCCGGTTTTCAGCTGCAGGTGTTTCCAAAAAGTCTTCGATAACTGAAGATAAGCAGCATTTATGTTTTCGTTATAAAAAAAAGCATTGGTTCTAATGGGGTCTGCAATCATGCTCTGGTTTACATTAAAAAAATACTCATTATCGCTCGCATAATGCTGAAAGGAGGTCTTAACACCGCTTTCCAGCTTAATTTTATGCGGAAACTGGTAAGTAAGGTCTGACTGAAACTGTACAAAATGCCTGTTTTGCAAGTGATTGCCTTCGCCCAAAACGCTTGCTTCAAACGGGAAGTAATAATTTGAACTGTAGTTTTGAAAAGCGTTGTTATGGTTGAAATTATAACTCAGTTTGGTGTCGATATTCGATGAAATTGTATCTATTTTATATACCATTCCGAACTCCTGCTGCACATTAAAAGCATCATTCCACGAATTAGTCATGGTTTCGCTTTCCGATAACTGTTCTTCCGAACCATTAACCACTATATTGTAATTATCTGACGCCGAATACGGAAAGCTTGCATTAATACGGCCATCGTAATTGTAAGTAATTTTATCGTTCGGATAATAATTGATTCCATACCCAAGGTATGCCTGATGGCTGTTTCTCCGCGTTTGCGCATTCTGGTTCAATAAAGTATCGGCATTCAGCATCCTTTCGGAATTCAAATCCTCAATCATATCCTGAAAGGTGTAGTTGCCGTTCACATAGTACGACGTGAGGTCGCTGCCATCGTTATAGTTAAAACCTGCAAAACGGTTACCATACTTACCCTGGTTCATACCCGCACGGATTGATATAAACCGACCGATTTTCACTCCTTTTTTCAGTATCACATTAACAATGCCACCGGAGCTGCTTGCATCATATTTTGCAGAAGGTGTTCTGAGCACTTCGATACTCTGAATACTTCCGGGCGGTAAGCTGCGCAATATCATTGCAATATCCTGACTACTCATTTTCTGTTCCCGTCCATTGATATAAATTGCAGCGGGAGAAGCTCCGTTCAGATAAATCCCTCCATCCTGATCGACATAAATTCCGGGAGTACTTTCAAGCACTTCCAGGGTATTGGTAGTAACCAATGCCAGAGGCTCCGGATCTATGATCATTTTATCGTCTTCGTGCCTGATCAGTGGTTTTCGGGCTTCTACCGTAACCTCGTTCAACGCAATGGCATCTTCCGACAACTGAAATGAGAATTCACGCTTGTCAGGTTTAATGCTAATGTTTTTTTCAATGGGTTTATAACCGATATAGCTTATTTTGATAGTATAAAGACCTTGTTCAACATCGTTAATAATACCGGAACCATACTGATTTGTGGTAGCAAAAAACTGAGTTGAATCAACTACGTTTATCATCTGAATAGTAGCCCCCACAAGAGGGTCACGGTGCGTGTCGGTAACACTGATTTTAACAGCCTGGCCAAATACAGAGCCGGAGAGTGTCATTATTAAATTTACTAAAAGAGCCAGCTTTATATTCACAAATATCAATGTATTAAAAAAACGAAACTACTACAATTCCGGCGTTTATAATTTATAATCTTAACAAATCGCTTAAAAAAAAGTTTATTGCCATCGTATGCAAATTGCATGCTACATTTACTGTATTCTTATAAAACCGCCAGTTTACAGCATTATCAGATATTTTCATCAATATAATGTGGTTTTATTGCTTCCAGTTCTTGTCGTAATTGTGCTTAACCTTTTAACATCACAACACTAATGTCGGTAGTTTTCATTAAATTTGCTACACAAAGTTTGTAAAAACAAAAATCTATGTCCGGCAATTTCAATCCAATTCCGTTAAAAAAACTACTGCAGATCATTCTTAATGAATTGCACACTTCGGGGAGTGTATTCGGTATTCCTTCGGAATTATTCTTTATTCCCGATAGTACTAACACGTATAAAACAACACAATTCAATACTCTGATTGACACGCCCGTTGGAGTTGCAGCAGGTCCGCATTCTCAAATGGCACAAAATATTATTGCAGCATGGCTAATGGGTGCCCGATACATTGAACTAAAAACGATTCAGACACTTGATGAACTGGAGGTGCCGAAACCATGTATCGATATGCAGGACGAAGGCTATAACTGTGAATGGTCGCAGGAACTCAGAATAAACCAAAGCTTCAATGAATACCTTAATGCCTGGATTATAATACATATCCTTCATCAGGAACTGGGTTTTTCCAACAACGTCAATACCGTTTTCAACATGAGCGTTGGCTATAACCTCGAAGGTATTATGCAGGCAAATGTGCAATGGTTCTTCGAAAAAATGAACGATTGCACGGTAGAGCTTACGGAAAAACTTGAAAGTATTAAGGATTATTATCCTGAGATTACTGCATTGAATATCCCCTCGAAAATTTCGGATAACATTACTCTGTCGACGATGCACGGATGCCCTGCCAACGAAATTGAAAGTATCGCTTTCTATCTGCTTACCGAAAAAAAGCTGCATACATACATTAAGCTCAACCCCACCTTGTTGGGTCCAGATCAATTGCGACAAATTCTCAACCATACGTCTAAATTTAAAACTCAAGTCCCTGATATTGCCTTTGAGCACGATTTAAAATACCCGGATGCTTTAAAAATCATCAGATCATTGCAGAAAACTGCAACTGATCACCGGCTTTGTTTCGGTGTGAAGCTTACGAATACGCTTGAATCGGTAAATAACAAAAATATTTTCAGCGACAACGTAGAAATGATGTACATGAGCGGACGGGCACTTCACCCAGTGTCGATTGCACTGGCAAAGAAACTAAACGATGATTTGCAGGGCGAAATTCCCTTTTCGTTTTCTGCCGGAGTGGATGCATTTAATATTTCAGACCTAATTTCCTGCGGGTTCCAAACCATTACCGTTTGCTCCGATCTGCTTAAACCGGGCGGCTATATGCGGCTGAATCAGTATTTCGAAGAACTTTCCAAGAACTTCTCTGATAAGGGTGTTTCAAATATCAAAGATTTCATCCTTGCTACTGCAGGTGTCGATGATATAACTCAGGCAAAGTCGATTAACCTGTCAACATACTTTAACGAAACCATCCAGTCGAGTCGGTATCGCAGGGAATATATTACAACTCCATCAATTAAAACCCAGCGGCAACTCGGTAAGTTCGATTGCATATCGGCACCATGTAAAGACAGCTGCGCAACAAACCAGGATATTCCCAATTACATGTACCACACTTCGCAATCCGATTTCAAAAGCGCATACAGGGTAATTCTCCAAACCAATCCATTCCCTGCAATTACAGGTATGATCTGTGACCATTTGTGTCAGAATAAATGCACACGAATCAACTACGATTCAGCACTGCATATCAGGGAGGTAAAGCGGTTTATTTCGGAACAGAACGAAGTTCAGCGCGACGTGTACGGAGCAAAAAACGACGTAAAAGTTGCTGTTGTCGGAGCAGGGCCCAGCGGTTTATCATGTGCTTATTATCTTGCACTTGCCGGTTTTCAGGTTGATGTTTTCGAAGAAAAATCACAGGCCGGGGGCATGGTTCAATTTGCTGTTCCCGGGTTCCGCTTGAGCGATGAGGCTATTCGCAGCGATTTTAAACGCGTCGCAGATCTGGGAGTTAATATTCATTACAATTCAAGAATTGATACTGAAAAATTTGAGCTTCTCCGCAAAAGCTACACCTATATATACCTCGCACCTGGTGCTCAGCTTTCAGCAAATTTTACCATTGAAGGGTATAATTCCAGAGGTGTTATCGACTCACTTGGATTTCTGTTCAAGGCAAGAAAAAGAGAAGATACCGGTATTGGTAAAAATATCGTTATCGTTGGGGGCGGAAACACTGCCATGGACGCTGCACGGACTGCATGGCGGCTTGTTGGGAAAGATGGAAAAGTAACTATTGTTTACCGGCGAACCATAAACGAAATGCCTGCCGATCAGGGCGAAATTAAAGCCGTCATCGAAGAAGGAATAGAGATAATAGAGCTGGTAGCCCCCGAAAAAGTGATTTCGTATAATGGAAGAGTAAGCGCCTTGCTCTGCAGCAGAATGGAGCTTTCGGGGAAAGATGCCTCTGGTCGCCCCAAACCAGTAAAAATTCCAAATTCAGAATTCGAAATTTCTTGCGATACAATCATCCCAGCACTGGGTCAGATGACAAATATTGATTTTGTACAAAACGATATGCTAGCACCTATAGCATCAGGATATATGACAAAACTCGAAAACATTTTTATCGGTGGCGATGCAAAGCGCAATGCTGCAACAGCCATTATTGCTATTTCTGACGGACGTCGCACTGCAGAGGAAATTATACACAAAGCAGCCCCTTGGCTCGAAATACCGCATCTGCACAACATTAAAAACCTTACAAAGAAAGATCTGATGCTAAAACGTGCAAGACGTATTTCAGCAATCAAACTGTGGGAAGCACCTCCGGAAACAAGGCAGTCGTTTGCTCCGGTAAGCAGAACACCCGATAAGCAAAGCATAGTGACTGAATCAGGTCGCTGCCTGTACTGTGATGAAATTTGCAATATATGCACTACCGTTTGCCCCAATTTCGCAAACCGTTGTTACGAAATTGCGCCAATGGAATTCATGTTGAAAAAAGCCCAAATTTCGGAAAACGGGAAAATTGAATTGATTGATGACGTTTTGTTTTCCATTCAACAAAAATACCAAATTATAAACATTGCAAATTTTTGCAATGAATGTGGCAATTGCAACACATTCTGCCCAACTTCGTCTGCACCGTATATCGAAAAACCTAAAATTTGGCTAACAGCTGAGTCGTTCGCCAGTGCCACCAAAGGGTATTATTTCGACAGCCAAACAAATGCCCTACTTTTCAAAAGAGATGAGCAACTTTCTACATTGACTTTAAAAAACGGAGTATATATTTTTGAGACCGATATATGTATTGCACATTTCAACGCTACTAATTTCTCCCTTGAAGAAATCGCTTTAAAAATCCCATCACAGGAGGCCTTGCACTTTTATGATGCTGCGATTATGATGATTCTTTACAATGTTGTAAAAAATTTGTAATTTAATTGATCCAATAAAACCCGCATGAACTTTTTCGGATATTCATCAGATATTATTTATAAATTTCGGCAATTTTCATTAAATCTACAGTAATATGATTCAACTGATTGATAAAGTCAGTAACGAAAAAGCATTGCAAAATGCCGTAAAACGTTTCAAAGACAGAGGAATAGTGCTTCCAACATTTGCTCAGCAGCAGAACCCTGAGCTTATACCCTCCAAAGTAAAAAATGAGTTAAAGAATATTGGCTTATGGGAAATCAACCCTCTCAACCTGTTTAGAATAACATGGAAAAACGAGCCAAAAGAAAAAGGTGGGCTATATGGCAAAGTGAATTACATTGAATTACCCAAACAAATTACCGGGGTTAATGCAAGAATTGTACTGCTGATTGGGAAATGGTTTCCTACAGGAGCACATAAAGTCGGAGCTGCCTATGGTTGCCTTGCACCCAGAATCACTACAGGTGGTTTCGACCCAACCTTTCATAAAGCGGTGTGGCCTTCCACCGGGAATTACTGCCGTGGCGGTGCTTTCGATTCCAAGCTGATGGGGACCGAATCGGTAGCTATTTTACCGGAAGAAATGAGTCAGGAACGCTTCAACTGGCTGCGTAACGAGATTGGCTCTGAAGTTATTGCCACACCCGGATGCGAGTCGAATGTTAAGGAAATCTACGATAAATGCTGGGAAATAAGAAGAACCCGGCCCGATTGCATAATATTCAATCAGTTTGATGAGTTCGGCAATGCTGCGTGGCACTATAACATCACCGGCAAAGCCATAGAAGAAGTGTACAACGATGTAAAAACCCCGAAAAGCAAACTGTCAGCCTATATATCAGCTACCGGCTCAGCCGGCACCATTGCAGCAGGCGACTATCTCCGGACAATTGCCCCAATGATAAAAGTAGTTGCCTCGGAAGCATTACAGTGCCCCACCTTGCTGATGAACGGTTTTGGCGGGCACCGTATCGAAGGGATAGGTGATAAACACGTTCCTTGGATCCACAATGTAAAAAATACCGATGTGGTTACTGCCATCGACGATGAAGATTGTATGCGTCTGCTCAGGCTTTTTAACGAAAAAGAAGGGCAGAAATATCTTAAAGAAGCCGGTGTTGACGAAAATGTAATAAGGAACTTACATCTCATCGGAATTTCAGGTATTGGGAATTTGCTTTCTGCAATAAAAACCGCCCGCCATTTCGAAATGAATGAAAACGATATTTTAGTAACTATTGCCACCGATTCTGCCGATATGTATCAATCGCGTATTGCTGAACTTAATGCAGACAGAGGTGACTACAATCAAAATCAAGCCATTAAAGATCTGGAGAAGTGTCTATTCGGCCAGAAAACCGATTTTATGAAAGAACTCAGCTACAGCGACCGTAAATCCATTCATAACTTGAAATACTATACATGGATCGAACAGCAGGGGAAAGAGGTGGAAGACCTGAATCAGTTGTGGTACGATGGAGATATCTGGGATAGTCTTTTCCATCAGATCAAGGTTTGGGATGAACTGATCACAGAATTTAACAAAAGAACAGGCTTGTTAAAACAATACGAGTAACGATAACTCACAATAATTTATCGAAAGCGTAGGGCATAAACTACGCTTTTTTTGCGAATAATTCATTAATTTAGCACATATATAAAACGTGTTGTTTTGAAAAGAACCGGAAATAAATTCATGTACCGTTGCGTTGATTGCGGAAAAGAATACAGCAACGAAAGTACTATGTACCTGTGCCCTTCGTGTAGCACAGGTAACACATCTGCTGCTCCTCCAAAAGGTGTTTTGAAAACTATGTATGACTATAACTCCCTGATAAAAAAGGGTGATTTCAGCTATCACAAAAAAAATCACTTTATCGAACTGCTTCCTATACTCGATATTTCGAGTATGCCTCAATCGCGGGTTGGAAACACACCGTTATACATGCTTAATGAACTCAGCCACAAAAAGCTCCCTTTCCGGTTGTTTTTAAAAGACGACTCGCAAAATCCGACTTTTTCTTACAAAGACAGGGCTTCGGCGCTTGTGTCGGCATTTGCTAAAGAAAATGGGTACAACACTATTGTTGCAGCATCAACCGGTAATGCCGGGTCTTCGCTGGCAGGGATGTGTGCCATACAACAGCAGAAAGCCATTGTTATGGTTCCTGAGACCGCTCCGGTTGCAAAACTGACTCAGATAATCATGTACGGCGCATATATAGTACCTGTAAAAGGCAACTACGACGATGCATTCGATTTAAGTATTGAAGCAACGCAGGAATTTGGATGGTATAACCGCAATACTGCATATAACCCGCTTACGGTGGAGGGCAAAAAAACAGCTGCTTTCGAAATTTTTGAACAGCTGGACTTCACTGTTCCTGACCGAATTTTTATTCCTGCCGGTGACGGAGTGATTTTATCAGGAGTATATAAAGGGTTCGAAGACTTGCTGAAACTCGGGATTATTGAGAAAATGCCTGTGATAGTGATGGTGCAATCGGAAGGCAGCGATAATTTGTCGAGAAACATCGACTCAGATGTCTTCACAATGAAACCCAGTAGCACGATTGCCGATTCGATTTCGGTGGACATTCCCAGAAATTTTTATATGGCAAAACAATTTATCAGCAATTATCATGGGGAACATATCACAGTAACAGATAATAAAATAATTGAAGCCTCGAAATTGCTGGCTGAAAATACCGGCATTTTCGCAGAACCCGCTGCTGCCACAGCTTTTGCAGGAATGTTAGCTTACACCGATGATAACTTACTGGCCGAAAACTCCGTGAATGTTGTAATGCTTACAGGCAGTGGACTCAAAGACCTGAAATCAGTCGAAAAAATTCTGAATATACCTGAATCGATTGATCCGGATATTAGAAAACTGAAACATCTTTTCAAATGATACAGTTTATTTTAAATGGTACCGTGCAACAGTATACGGGTAACGTAGAGAATTCATTGTTGCAATATTTGCGACTCGAAAAGCATATCACTTCGGTGAAAGATGGCTGCTCGGGGCAGGCAGTGTGTGGTGCCTGCACTGTTGAAATCAACGGGAAAGCGCGCCTAGCATGCACTGTTAAAATGAAAAATCTTGAAGGAGCTGAAGTGTTTACCCCCGAAGGCTTTCCGGAATATGTTAAAGATGTAATTGCAAAATCTTTCGTAAATAGCGGAGCCGTACAATGTGGGTTTTGCACGCCTGGATTTATAAGCCGTGTTAAAGTGCTTCTTCAGGAAAACCCGAATCCCGGTATCGATGAAATCCGCAAAGCTATTAAACCCCACTTGTGCCGATGCACCGGATATAAAAAAATAGAAGAAGCCATAAGTAATGCAGCGGAAGTTATCCGTGAAAATAAGTCCATATCAATTCGTACCACTTCCGGTAGAATAGGTGTGTCGCATCCAAAATATGATGCATACCGCACAGCCCTGGGTCAACGTAAGTTTGTTGATGATATTTTTATTGATGGAATGCTGTTTGCTGCCCTTAAATTCAGCGATTATCCGAAAGCAAAAGTGTTGCACATTGAAACTGCCGAAGCGAATAAGTTGCCTGGTGTACATCGCGTTTTTACAGCAGCCGATATTCCTGCTGCACCCGTTATCGGGTTGATTTACAACGATCAGTATGTGATGATAGACACGGGTGAAACAACCCATTACATCGGAGATGTAATTGCAGGTGTTGTTGCTGAATCGGATGAAATTGCAAGAAAAGCCATTGCCCTGATCAATGTAGAATACGAAGTACTTATTCCGGTAACCGACGTCTTTCAGGCAATTCAAGGCGATCGGGTACATCCTGCGAAACCAAATAATTTCGACACAACCTCGTTTACAATAGGGAATGCAGATGAGGCCATCCGAAAGTCGAAATATATAGTGGAGGATCATTTCGAGACCCAGCGCATTGAACATGCTTTCCTCGAAAAAGAAGCTGCTATTGCCCAGCCAGATGGGAACGGGGGTATAGCAGTGCTCAGTCAAAGTCAGGGAATTTACGAGGACCGCAGGCAGATTGCCATGATTTTGGGGATCCCCGAAGAGAAAGTGCATGTTACACTGGTTCCCAACGGTGGCGGCTTTGGCGGGAAAGAAGATATGAGTGTGCAGGGCTATGCAGCCATGTTTGCATTTTTGACCTACAAACCCGTTAAAATTACCCTTAGCCGCGAAGAATCGATTCGCTTGCACCCGAAACGGCACCCGGTTTACATCGACATCTCCCTTGGTGCAGATGAAAACGGGAAGCTCACAGCATTAAAACTTCGGGCTGTCGGTGACACCGGGGCGTATGCTTCGGTGGGGACCAAGGTGATGGAACGCGTTGCCGGACATGCAGCGGGGGGCTATTTTATCCCTGAAATCGATATCGAGGCAAAAACTGTGTATACCAACAATATTCCCTGTGGTGCCATGCGTGGATTCGGAGCAAACCAGGCAGCCTTTGCCCTCGAAAGCTGTATTGATGTTTTATGCCGAAAAGCCGGATTCGACCGATGGAAATTTCGCTGGGATAATGCACTTGTCGACGGACTTAGAACCTCAACAGGACAAAAGGTGTTTGGCGTTGGAATTAGAGCATGCCTTGAAGCGGTTAAAGATGACTTCTGTAATGCCAAATTTGCAGGATTGGCATGTGCAATAAAGAATTCCGGTGTCGGGAACGGAATGATTGACGAATCAAAGGTAAAAATCGAAATCGTATCAGGGACTCATATACGTCTGCACCATGGTTGGACCGAAATGGGTCAGGGAGTACACAACATGGCTCTGCAAACCTTATGCGAAGAAACCTCCGTTTCTCCCGATATCATTGAGGTGATTGTTGATACTGAGGCACAGATCAAGACAGGCATGACCACATCATCGAGAGCAACCGCACTTGTTGGACTGGCTGTAATAAACGCAGCCAAAGCTTTAAAGGAAGATCTAGCGACAAATGCCCTTGCCGATTTGGCAGGCAAAACTTATTTCGGACAGTTTATTTGCGATTGGACTACCAAGCCCGGCGAAATAGGAAAAGAACCGGTGATTCATTATTCCTACGGTTATGCAGCCCAGGTGTGTATTCTTGATGATTCTGGAAACATTTCTAAAATGATTGCTGCTCACGATGCCGGTAAAATCATGAACCCTATGCTCTTCGAAGGTCAGATTCAGGGGGGTGTACACATGGGGCTGGGTTATGCTTTATGCGAAGATTTGCCAATGGAAAACGGATATCTGGTCAGCGACAAAATGAAAGACCTGCAAATACTTCGAGCCCATGAAACCCCCGAAATTGTAGTGAAAGGTGTTGAAGTGAAAGACCCCGTGGGTCCATACGGTGCAAAAGGCATCGGGGAAATCGGTCTGGTGCCCACTGCTGCTGCTGTAGCCAATGCTTTCTACGCTTACGATGGAATTAAAAGAACCAAACTCCCCCTGAAAAGAAAATAAAACAATGCACTATGGCTCTATTACTTAAAAACGCCACATATCTCGACTGGAGAAATTTTAATATATCGGTTCGCGACATATGGGTTGAAGAAGGATTGCACGGAAAAATCAGGTTCTTCAATAATGACGATTCTGAGTTGAAACAAATGCATGCCGAAACGCTGGACTGCACAGATAAAATAGTAACCAAGTCGTTTGCCGTTGGACATCATCATGCATATTCAGCTCTTGCAAGAGGCATGAATCCGCCAAAAATCGACCCGAAGAATTTTATCGAAATTCTGAAATACATCTGGTGGACACTCGACAAATGCCTTGATCCAAAAACTATTGAATATAGTGCGCTCACAACAGCAATTGCCTGTGCAAAAGCCGGTTCGAGCTTTGTAATTGATCACCATGCTTCGCCATTTTCAGTAGGAAACTCCCTGAACATCATTGCAGATGCATTCGGCAAAATAGGAATTTCTCATTTACTGTGCTACGAGATTTCGGACCGCGACGGTGAAGAGATTGCACAACAAGGCCTTGCCGAAACCCAAAAGTACCTGCAGAAGCATCAGGGCCTGGTCGGGCTGCATGCGTCGTTCACCGTTGCAGATACCACACTGAAACAGGCAGTTGAAATCATGGAAAAGTTCAATTCCGGTATACACATTCATGTGGCTGAAGACATTTCCGACCAGGAGCATTGCCTCAACACGTATAAAAAAAGGGTTATAGAGCGTCTTCATGAAGCCGGGGCAACAAATAGTTCAAAGACAATTCTTGCTCATTGTTTGCACCTAAGCGATAATGAAAGAGAAATCATCAGGAATTCACCATGCTGGGTAGTTCAGAATATGGAAAGCAATCTGAACAATAAAGTTGGTTTGTTTTCAGGAAAAAATCTGGGTGAAAATATCATGCTGGGAACCGATGGTATGCATAGCGATATGCTGAAAAGTGCACGTTTTGCCTATTTTGCAGGCCAGTTACATGATGACATCAGCTATAATCAGGCATACAGCCGGTTCAGGAATGTACATAATTATCTGAGTACTAACAATTTTACCGGCGATGGTGAAAACAACCTGGTAGTGCTTGATTATAAATCGCCTACAGCAATGCATAGCTCTAATTTTCCCGGGCATTTTTTGTTTGGTCTGGAAGCCGGGCAGGTTATACATTTAATATCGAATGGCAGGCTGATACTTAAAGACCGTATTTTGCAAACTATAGACGAAGACAAAGTGCTAAAAGAATCGCGTAAGATTGCAACTAAGTTATGGCAAAAAATGAGTTTGTGACCAATATTATTCCCTTTTACATCGGGATGATGCTATTTTCAAAGCATATGTTTTGCCAATGCATCTTCAATTACCTCAGTAAGTATGTCGGTAATATTGTATCCGGCAGTCCTGATCTGTTTTGGCACAATGCTTTCGGTGCTCATCCCCGGGATTGAATTTAGCTCCAGAAAATAGGGTGTATCTCCGTTAATAATGTAATCGACCCTAACAATACCTTTGCAATACAACGCATCGTAGATTGCAGATGTATATTTATGTATCTTCTTTGCAACTTCGTCGTTTATTCGAGCGGGTGTAATTTCCTGAGTCAGTTTTGAATGATATTTTGCTTCGTAATCGAAAAATTCGTTTGCCGTAACAATCTCCGTAATAGGTAAAAGGTAGGTATTTTTTTGAGATTTAAAAACACCGCAGGAAACCTCGGTTCCCTGAATGAACGATTCAATCACCACTTCAGGATCTTCAACGAAGGCAATGTTCAACGCATCAATCAGTTCTTCCTTTTTCTTTACCTTGCTTACTCCAAAACTGGACCCTGAAGTATTGGGTTTAACAAAAAGAGGCAATCCCAGGGTCTCCACAATCTCATCCATGTCAACGGCTGTTTCAGCAGTAACCATAACTGATTGAGCCATCGGAATTCCCTGCTTCTGTAAATACGTTTTACACATGAATTTATTGAATGTCAGTGCGGATGTAAGCAAACTGCACGAAGAATATGGAATTTGTAGCATATCGAAATATCCCTGCACCTGTCCGTTTTCTCCGGGTTTTCCATGAATAGCGTTCCATACAAAATCGAAACGAATTTCTTTGCTTCCGACAGTGCATGAAAAAGTATTCTTATCGACAGGATATCTGTTGCTGCCTTCTACAAGATTCCATTCAAAACCCTTTACATCTATAATATAAGCATTGAACAGTTTTTTATCGATAAAATTAAAAATCTGTCCGGCAGTCGATAAGCTAATCTCTCTTTCTGAAGAATTTCCTCCGGCAAAAATGGCAATTGTTTTCATAGCTTAATAATCAGTTTGCATTTGAGCTTTTAATTAAACTTTAAAAAAACTGAAAATTAACCGGAATTATTCATTGATTTTAAAAAAAACATGAACAACTGCCTTTTCATAAAATACAATTATCAGGCTTTCTTTCTGATTTTAAGTTTTTGTCCGACCTTTAGTGAAGACGGGTTAGAAATATTATTCAGTTTCATGATATCTTCAACCGTAACCCCTGGATACTTGTTTGCGATGCTCCATGGATTATCGCCCGACTGAACTGTGTAATATTCGTATTTAGGGTCGGTTGTAACTGATGTCTGATTGTTGGCAGAAGCAACCGTTACATTGCTCATTTTTTGCTTATCAACAAAACTCATGGTATCGATATTTCTGTAACGAACGGCAACACCAACCGGTTTGTAAACAATGATCTTCTGCCCTATTTTCAGGTAATTGCTTCTCAAGCCGTTCCACGACTTAATATCCGAAACATTAACGTCGTACCATGTGGCAATGTAGCCTAATATGTCACCAGATTTTACCGTATATACCAGTTTTTCGGTATTTAATGGCTGAGGCGTAGGGGTATAGTTATCCGCAATCATTTCGTTATCGGTCAATTGGATGGGCTCAGCAACATAGAGTACAGTATCGTCCTTTTTATACAATGAGTCTTCGAGGGCTATAAAAGAACTGATTTTTTCGGTGCGAAGGCGAAGGGGATAGTTTTTATTGCGGGCAGGAATATAATCCTTACGGTATTGTGGATTAAGCAGCCTTAATTCTTCTATGTCGATTCCAAGTATCTGCGAAATTTTACCAAAACTCAGCTCCTGCGATACCATCACTGTATCGACCCTTACCGGGATATTCGACGGGCAAGGAAAAAACTTATGTTCTTCGTAGAAGCTGAATATATAATTCATGGCAATAAAAGCTGGTACATAGTTACGAGTCTCATATGGGAGGTACTTCGAAATTTCCCAGTAATTTGTTTTACCACCCGATCGGCGAATGGCATTGTTTATAGTTCCCGGTCCACAATTGTAGGATGCGATGGCAAGATGCCAGTCGCCGTAAATATCGTACAGGTCTTTCAGGTACTGGGCTGCGGCTACCGATTCCAAATACGGATCGCGCCTCTCATCAATATACGAAGTTACATCAAGTCCATATTGTCGTGCAGTTTGCAGCATAAACTGCCAAATGCCAGTTGCTCCTGCACGCGACACTGCATTGGGATTCAGTGCTGACTCCACTATCGTCAGGTACTTCAACTCCAGCGGAAGCTGATATGCATCAAGCACTTCTTCAAACATCGGAAAATAATATTTCGACTTACCGAGCAAATCAGGTATAAACCACTTGCCCTTACTGATGTATTTGGTTATATACGACTGAACAAGTGAATTGTAATCGAGGGGGATTGGAGATACAAGGGTCGAAAGCCTCTCTCTGTAAACGCTGTCCGGAACATCAGTAACAACCTCATTGGAGTGACTAACACAGACCATATAAATACTATCATTTGAATAGGTTTTATACCAGTCGAGGAGTAAGCTGTCGAGTTTGTCGGCAAAGCCATAATCAGTTACGGCAACAGTATCTGTCTGCTGACAGAAACACTCAGCATTCAAACCGAGTATAAAAAATACATATATTACTATTAACTTTTTCATTTGAATTCGATATGGCAGCTAATACCTGTGCAGGCAGGAGCATAAACATTCGTTTGAAATAACGCGGGTTGGATGTTAAAAGTAAGGTCATCGGAAACATCAAACCGGAACAAATGAGCATCGACGTTGGCGTCGATAATCTGAATGGCATAAATTGCAAGGAAGCCCAGAATATTCAGGTCTCTGTAACGCCTGAAGCGATCCATTTCGTTAAGCAACCCCTGGCTCGAAAGTAATCCGTTGAACTCATCTGCAAGACCTTCCTGACGGTTGATGTATGCAGTTTTATAGCGGTTAAACTGATGTTGATTATAGTATGCAAAATAACCAAAACCACCCAGCCCTGCATACACAATAGGAACTTTCCATATTTTTCGGTTATACACCTGTCCCAGACCGGGAAGCACTGCTGAATAAATTGTGGCTTTGCGGGGTGATTTATAAACACTGTCGCCGGTTTCTTTTCTAACAGGTGCTTTTTCTGATTCAGTGTTGCTTTGCTGACCCAAACACACCGAAGAAGTAATAATAAAGGCTATAATATATACTATTATCCTCAATATCAAACGTTTAGTTTATCAATAACTGAAATAATCCTTTCCAGCTCGTCGTCGTTTTCGAAAGGTATAACAATTTTTCCTTTACCGGTAGCGTAGCGACGGAAATCGACATCTGTTGCAAAGTGCTTCGAAAGGTGCTTTTTCAGTTTTTCATATTCGGCTGGGGTGGTAAACCGTCGAATCTTTTTAGCAGCATTGTCGGGGTTGGTTTCATCATTGCTAAGTTGCCGAGCAATTTCTTCAACTTTGCGAACTGAAAAATCGTATTTTAGTATTTGTTCATAAATCATTAACTGGGTATCTTCATCTTTCAGGTTGATCAGGGCGCGCGCATGCCCCATGGATATCTGCTGGCTTCTTATCCCAAGTTGTACTTTTGGGGGAAGTTTCAACAGCCTGATATAATTGGCTACCGTAGAGCGTTTTTTACCCACCCTTTCGCTCAGTTCTTCCTGAGTGAGATTGCACTCATCTAGCAATCGTTGATAAGAAATAGCTATTTCGATGGCATCAAGGTCTTCGCGCTGAATATTCTCGACCAGTGCCATTTCAAGGAGGTTTTCATCATTGATCTTACGCACATAAGCAGGGATTTTCGATAATCCGGCAATCTTAGCTGCCCGTAAACGACGCTCACCCGAAATTAGCTGATATTTGCCATTTCCCTGCTCCTTAACAGTGATGGGTTGAATAACACCCAGTTTGGTAATTGATGCTGCCAGTTCGTTGAGCAGCTCTATGTCAAAGTTTTCACGCGGTTGATACGGATTGGCAACAATCTCATTTATATCTATATCGAAAGAGCTGTAAGGTCGCTTTGCATTTTCAATCGACTTTTCATCGAGCAGTGCACCCAATCCTCTTCCCAGAACATTCTTTTTCCCCATAGTTAAATAGTAATTTGCTCTTTCTCTATTGCTTTATTGCTTGTGTTTTTCTGTAGTATTTCCCTTGCAAGGTCTAAATAGTTTACAGCACCTTTTGAGTTTACATCATAATCGATAATTGTCTGTCCGAAACTCGGAGCTTCTCCCAGTTTAACATTTCTATAAATTACGGTTTCAAAAACCATTTCCTGAAAATGTTTCTGAACTTCTTCGTAAATCTGATGCGACAAACGAAGGCGAGAATCGAACATTGTAATTAGAAAACCTTCTATATCGAGCCGGTTATTCAAATGATCCTGAACAATGCGAATTGTATTCAGCAATTTACCAAGTCCTTCAAGAGCAAAATACTCGCACTGCACCGGAATAATCACCGAATCAGCTGCCGTAAGTGCATTGACAACGATCAGTCCAAGCGACGGTGAGCAATCGATAATTATGTAATCGTACTTGTCTTTTACCTTATTTAATATATAGCTCATTATTTTCTCCCGGTTCGGTATTTCAATCATCTCGATTTCGGCACCAACCAGATCGATGGTGCTTGGCAATAAATCGAGTCCTTTGATTTCGGTTGTAAGGATTACATTCGATGGTTCTTCTTCTTTTACCAGAGTCTCATATAATCCAATCCTTACGTTTTTAACATCGAAGCCCAGCCCGGATGTCGCATTTGCCTGCGGATCGGCATCCACCAGTAACACTTTTTTTTCGAGCACAGCCATACCTGCTGCAAGGTTTATTGCCGTAGTAGTCTTTCCGACACCCCCTTTTTGGTTGGCTATTGCAATTACTTTTCCCATATTACATTTTAAAATTTGCCAAAAATACAATTATCGGTTCAATGAATGTGCATTCGAGGAGTCAAAATTTTTAACATTTATGTTAATATCCGGTTGCACTGAACCTATCAAACAATTAATTCACCCAATCCCTGCCGCACCACAACTATCTCATCATAAGTGCAATCAACAACTGTTGACGGGATATTATTTCCATACCCGCCATCAATTACCAAATCAACCAGATCGTTATAATCTTCGTAAATTAACTCCGGGTCGGTTGTATATTCAATAATTTCATCATCGTTTTTCAGCGAAGTGGTTAATATCGGATTACCCAGTATTCTTACAATTTCCCGAATAATATTATTCTCTGGAACCCTCACACCCACGGTTTTTTTGTTTGTTTTAAGAATGCGTTGCACATTGTTATTTGCTTGCAGTATAAAAGTGAAAGGGCCAGGCAGGTTGCGTTTCAGCAATTTGAATATATGATTCTCGATAGGTGTTGTAAACTCCGAAATATGTTTTATATCGTAACAAATAAAAGAGAAATTTGATTTATCGTGCTTCACTCCTTTAATCCTCGAAACCTTCTCAACAGCCTTGCTTTTCGTGATATCGCATCCGATTCCGTATACTGTATCGGTAGGGTAAATAATTACACCGCCATCACGCAATATATCAACCGCTTTGTTTAGAAGTCGTTCTGCAGGGTTGTCGGGGTGTATTTTTAAATATAAAGCCACAAATCAATCTTTCATTTTTGCATAGTCTTCCAAGAATTTCTTCAGCCCTATGTCGGTAAGCGGATGGTTCAATAACCCAAGAATTGCATTCAACGGACATGTTGCCACGTCGGCACCGTACTCAAGGCATTTTATTATGTGCATGGTATGCCTGATTGAGGCTGCAAGAACCTGTGTTGGGTATTCATAATAGTTGAACATATCAACAATCTGACGAATTAGCTCCATTCCGTCGGTAGAATTATCATCGAGTCTGCCCACAAAAGGAGAAACATATGTAGCTCCGGCTTTTGCTGCGAGAAGAGCCTGTCCCTGATTGAATACCAGTGTGCAATTGGTACGGATACCATTATCGCTGAAATACTTAATGGCTTTAATCCCTTCTTTTATCACCGGCACTTTAACAACAATCTGCTCATGGAGCGATGCAAGCTCTTTACCTTCCCTTATCATTCCTTCGAAATCGGTGCTTATAACCTCAGCGCTCACGTCTCCCTTAACAATGTTACATATTTCAACATAGTGTTTCAGGATGTTTACATGCCCCCGAATTCCCTCCTTAGCCATGAGCGACGGATTTGTAGTAACACCATCGAGGATGCCCAGCGACTGTGCTTCACGTATCTGGTCAAGATTTGCTGTGTCGATAAAGAATTTCATATTGCGTGTATTGATTTGACCGTCAAAAGTAGTTAAAAATTCCGCAAGCCGTATTTAAAGAAAATAACAATTGCAGCCTTTTATAAAATAATTTCGCGTAACACACCGTTATGAGTTTGTAAACCAACGGCATTCTCAACAAAACCATGTTGATAAAAACAGTAATAACACAGCCTAAAAGAAATATAGAGTTTCTAATTTCGTTTTTGATTTAAACTTAACCTATTATGATTCTTCTTCAGGCAACAGCCGACACATTAAAAAACGCTGCCAATGTTGCTCAGGCCACAACAGAGCAGGGTATGTCGTTTCTTGAATTAGCCGTTAAAGGCGGCTGGATAATGTTAGTTCTGGCGGTTCTTTCGGTAATTGCAATCTATATTTTCATCGACCGATTCATTGCAATCCGCAAAGCATCGAAAGAGCAAGCATCATTTATGGAAAATATCAAGAATTTCATCCATAGCGGAAAAGTAGAACAAGCATTAGATGCATGTAAAATGAATCCGGGAACTTTATCGAGAATGATTGAAAAGGGAATTATGCGTATCGGAAGACCTTTGAACGATATTAATGCCGCTGTCGAAAATGTGGGGAAGCAGGAAATCGCAAAGCTCGAAAAAGGTCTTCCTGTGCTGGCTTCCATTGCAGGAGGAGCTCCGATGCTTGGGTTTCTCGGCACGGTAATGGGGATGATCAAAGCTTTCTACGATATGGCTCACGCTGGAAATAATCTGGATATAACACTTCTTTCGAATGGAATCTATCTAGCTATGGTAACTACTGTTGGAGGTCTTATCGTTGGAATTGTTGCTTATTTTGCATATAACGTACTTGTTTCAAAAATTGATTCACTGGTTGCTATGCTCGAAGGACGTACTACGGCATTTATGGACATTCTTAATGAACCCGTAAACTAAAAAAAATGGCACTGCAAACCCGAAATAAAATAAATTCTTCCTTCAGCATGGCTTCCATGTCGGATTTGGTGTTCCTGTTGCTTGTATTTTTCATGATCACTTCCACAATGATAGCACCAAATGCGTTAAAACTTTTACTACCTCAGAGCAACAACCAAACCCAGGCAAAGCAGAATACAACCGTTTCGATTGATGACCTTGGCGATGGTGTTTTTGCATATGCTGTCGGCACGAGTTATTGCAATTTCGACGAGGTAGAGCGAAGGCTAAGGGTTGAACTGGCAGATGTACAGGAACCTGTGGTTACCCTTGCGGTAGATAAAACCGTTCCAATGGAAGAAGTGGTTAAAATAATGAATATTGCTGTAAATAATAACTATAAACTTATTTTAAGAACAGCTCCTGAATAGACATGAGTTTTTTTAACAAACATAAAGAAGGTATTATCGTTACTTTGCTGGTACATGCAGCAGCAATAATACTTTTATTGCTATTAAGTTTTACCATACCTGATCCTCCTCCGGTGGAGAAAGGAATATTGCTTGATCTTGGGGGTGCTGGCAGTGGAACTCCTAATCCGGGACCATCTTCGCCCTCCTCTTCTGACGCACAACACAACGCCTCCTCACAACACACACCTGTTTCGGGCAGTTTGACTCAGGATTTAGAAGAAGCGCCAGCCCTACCCTCAGGCAATAATCCGGATAACCAACAGCTTACCCCTGAAGAAATTCAAAGAAGGGAGAAAGCAAACAAAATCTCGAACCTGACTCAATTCGGGAATGGGTCGCCCGGGAATGGTGTCGGGCCTGGAAGCGGATTGCCAGGTTCAAACGGAGACGGGTCAACCCCTGGTGATGGTGGTGGGCCTGGTGGAGTTGGAGGAAATGTAGGTTCACGAAAAATCAGTAAAATAGTTGAACCGATGCAGAAACCCGATATGTTTGGGAAGGTAATCCTTTCATATCTTGTTAACGAACAAGGGGTAGTGTCGAATATCTCGGTGGTTTCTTCGAATTGTGCAGAATGTACGAGCTATGCTATTACAGCTCTCAGCCAATGGAAATATGAACCATTACCTGGTGCAAAACTTCAGAAAGGGCAACAGACTTTTAATTTTTCTCCAAAATAAACCCGTTACAAGGGCTACAAGGTTATTCAAACCTTTTTCATCGTAAATGCAACAGTAGTACCAATTCCTTCCGTACTCCGAATATTCACTTTCTGACCATGGGCATCTATAATGTGCTTAACAATCGCTAAACCAAGGCCGCTTCCACCAGTATTTGAAGAATGGCTCTTATCGACACGATAAAAACGCTCAAACACCCTTGGCAGGTCTTTGTCCGGAATACCAATTCCATTATCGGTAACCTCTATTAAAAGATGCTTGTCCATATCGAACAACTCTACCTTGACAAAGCCACCTTCTTTTGCATAGTTGATACCGTTCAAGATCAGGTTTGCCAACACCTGATTTATTAGATGCCTGTCGGCTTCGATGCTTTTCATTTTTTCGTAATGCTTCTTAAAGCTCAGGGCAATTTTTTTCTCATTTGCCCTGTCTTCAAATGATTCAATTACTTCAGCGATTAGTTTTTCGGGTTCAAACACTTTAAAATCAGGCTTAATCCTTCCAGACTCCAGTTTTGATATTGCTTCGAGGTCGTTTACAATTGAAATCATTTTATTGATATTCTTCTCTATCTTTGAAAGGTATTTCCTGTTGATATTTTCGTCCTCAAGCCCACCTTCAAGCAAGGTGGAAGTATAGCCCTGTATGTTGAAAATAGGCGTTTTCAGTTCGTGTGAAACATTTCCGATAAACTCTTTCCGGTACGTTGCCATTTGCCGCAGCTGCTCAAGCTCCTGATTATGCTCACGATCCCATTCATTAACATCTGCTTCAACCTGATGTATCATATCAGCACGGTTGTTGAACTTTGCGTTGAAATTTCGCCCTGCCTCTTTCCTTTTGTGAATGGCTTTATAAATCACCCGAATACGGTCGTAGATAAACTGAAAAAAAATAAACCTTAGGCTAAAAAATGAGATTAAAAACGACACCGACAACAATATTACACAGAAAACCATATTGAATGAATGGTAATAATACAGATTGAAAACCATTGCTATCAGCATTATTACAACGCTGAGTAAAACCGAAAATAAAAAAGCCAGCCTGTTCGATGAGTAATATTTCATAATATGAGCATTTGGAAATTAAACCTATTGTTCATCCGGTCTATATTCAAATTTATATCCTGTACCTTTGAAGGTTCGTATGAATTCATCTCCGATTTTCTCCCGCAATTTCCTCACATGAACGTCAATGGCACGTTCTCCTACTATAACCTCGTCACCCCAAATAGCGGAGTATATCTCGTCCCTTGAAAACACTTTTCCCGGCTTCGAAACAAGAAGTTTCAGCAGTTTAAACTCTTTTTTAGGTAAAATCACTTCGGCTCCGTTTTTCATTACAGAGTGCATCTCCACATCGATGGTTAGCCCATTAAATCTCAATACGGTTTCCGCCTCATCAACATCGCTTCTCCGATTGCTTAATCTATTACTCCTCCTCAGCATCGACTGAATTTTTTTAATTAAAACCTTGGGACGCACAGGTTTTGTTATATAGTCATCGGCACCTGCATCGAATCCGGCAATCTGTGAGTAGTCTTCGGAGCGGGCTGTAAGAAACACAATCAGCGTATGGTCGAACTGAGTTGATGATCTTAATATATGACATACCTCAACTCCATCCATTTCCGGCATCATAATATCCAGCAGAATTACATCAGGATTGTATTTGCCAGCCAAGTCAATGGCATCCTTCCCATTTCCGGCAATTTCAACTATAAATCCCTCTTTATCTAGATTATATGACAAGAATTCCAAAATATCAGGGTCGTCATCAACGACGAGAATTTTTTGAGGATTATTCATTTTGCAACATTTTATTCAATTGTAATTTCATATATTTCTCCGGTAATTGCATTTTTGGGGAACGGTATATTCTCCTGCAGATACGGACTTCCGGGCCACCATTGTGTGTTATGGAACTCCTGAGTAATAATTAAAAGCATCTGATTATTCGGAATCATTGAAATGGATTCATCAACAAAACCCACGACAAACAATTTGTCTTTTTCGGGACCGATGCGCCAGATGATTTTATCAGGTTGCCAATCTATTTGGAAATAATAGTAATCTCGTCCAAAAACTTCATCGTCCGAAATAAAGTACTTTTCTATCACAGCCCGATATGTATCTTCCCAGCGGAACCAGTGAAACTTCCTGCCCTGGTATTGAATTTCGTTACATCCTGTTCCGAAATTGGATGGTGATGCGCATGCCATATCCCAGTTGGTACAGCAAACAGCTATTGTGTTATCAAGCGAAGCGATATACTCGGGCATGAGCACATTCCAATCGGCAGGGTTTTTCTGATTGACAACCGGCTCGTTATATAATGGGGGATATTCATTATCGGGGCAATAGGGAACTGTTTTCAAAATTTCAAAATCAATTTCGGAATAAGCAACCCTGTTCACTCTTTTCTCTTCGGTGCCACCCCAGTAAGTTGCCATGTATCCATTTTTTTCACACGACCTCCGCAGGTTCCATCCACTTTCTTCTCCAAATCCACCCTGATAAATCAACCATATTGCATTGGTGATACCATTCCACACATTGTCTTTATTCAGCAACTCTGTCAAATTTGCCTTTACTGTTATTTTTCCATACGTAAAACCATGTCTCGTTATAATGCCTACATTTTCTTTGCGCCAATCTCCATAGGTAGCCCCTGGGTTTTGAATAACAATTTTATTTTCCACTGAATCAGATGAAACCGTAAGACACGGATATTTTGCATTGGTTGGTGTGATACCGATAAGCTCTTCTTTCCTCGTAAATGCATTATTCCAATTATATTCCTCCTTACTGTACCCATCGTTTAATACGTCGGTAATTACAGGGATATTGAACATTTTACTAGAGCGGTCGACATAATGTATGAATTGCTGAACAGCAGCATTTTCGTATATTGTACGTGAATTATTGCAATTACATGTGAATGTTTCACTATAATTCAAAGTTTTTCGAAAATCGTAATCATGAGCATAGATTCCGGCTCCCAAGTCGGGTTTTGCTTTTACATTCAACACCGCTTCGTATTTTTTTATGAAGCTATCTCCAAGCTTCGCTCCATCTCCATAAAGAAAATAATAATACGGGTTTACAAAATCATTCTTATATGTTTTGTTGATATGTTGCAAATAATCAGGTATTTTTTTAATATCCACCTCTGTTGCTATGACTAGTAAAATACTATAATCACCTACTCTTGGGTTTCGCTTCCACCTATCGTTCACACCATTGAAATAACAGTTTTTTTCGTCGCGGGGATTACCAATTATTCTAAAAAAATCCTGAATTTGTTTTTTTTCTCCCGGTTCAATTTCACCCACAGGCTTAAACCCGAGAAGAGTATCCTCCCATGATCCATAGAAATTCTCACTAGCGTATGGATGCATTTGATTTGAATTATCAGAAACTTCAGGAACTTTATAAGTTTCGTTCTGATAATAAATTTTATAATAGTATTTTTCCTTTCTGGAAGAAGTATTCTTTATTGTAAATTCATAATTGAAGTACCCAGATTCAGTCTGCCGTATGGATGGTATTACAAAACCAAGGATGGCTTCCCTGTAATCAAGCATCAATTGTTTGTTGTCCTGCCCGGGTTGGTAATTGGTCAACCAATGCACATTATCCACCGAAAATGACAGCTTTTTTGCGGAAGGCTCTGAAGTGCATGAAAAAAACAAGGCAATCAGCACCGCTGCTGAAACAATATTTAATATAAATCCGCCTTTAGAACGCATAAATCTCAACTTTTGATTTCATCATCTCCTTATCGTGTGTTGTACTTTGAGTCAAGTTAGCAGATGAAACATCAATAAACGAAAAACACATAATTTCCGGTGTCTCATCGCCTGTATAATTTCCACACACAATACTGTTGTTTGTATAGTATTTCGGGTTCAACCCATCAGGGAATCCCTTGAAGTCAATCGACTTTTCGATTGTATACATCTTTTTATCAACGTTAATCTGTTTCAGATCGAATCTCCACGACCTGTCGAGAACTAAAACTTTACCAGAATTGTTTTTGTGGCTACCGATAGAAATATAATCTGCCCTAGCGTTTAACAGGTAATGATCTTCCAATATTTCTGGGGTTTGGGCAACTTGAGTAATGCGAATTGCGCCTTTTTGCAGGGAAACTGAAAATATACGGTAAACCATTTTGGTTTCTTCACCATATATTGCAAAAATCTCACTTCCTGCTATTTCAGGCAAAACATCGTAACAATAAAACTTCGAAATTGAGGGGAAGTTATTTTTTTCTGTTATAAATACCGGCTCTCTTTTTTCGGATGGGTAAATACAGCCAAATTTGGTTCCCTGTAGCACAAGTATTGCCGGCTTATTAGCTCCGGTTGTAGATATACAGGCGCCCCATGTCGTTGTAGAAAATCCATCAAAGCTTTCGAATTGCTTTTCCCAAAGTTTTGTCCCTGAAATCTGATAAGCATCATTATTCAAACTAAAGCAAATTATTTTTCTGCCTGAATTATCGATGAAGCAAATTTCATCTTTCTTGTTGTTATCCCAATCAATCGGAATCATCAAAGCATTCTCATTAACTTTTTCGCTGAATATTACAGGTTTTGAGAACAATCCCTCTTTAACTGCATAAAATATTGACAATGTATTGGGCGAATTACCGGCTACAACCTGTTCATGCTGCTGATTCAATAAACGTATATTTGAGATATAGTTGTACTTTTTAATAATTCCTTTCTCCGGCAGGACTTTTCCCATTACGTAAGTACCATAACTGCATGGATATGGCGGGGTGTTGATTGCAGGCTTAAATACCGAATCGACAGTTAAGTCGCACAGAGCATTATTACCCAGTTTTATATCGTCAGTGTTTTTCATAATTACGAGTATGTCATCCACGTATACCGAATTATTGTTCCTGTTCCATCCATAAATACACAGGGTGTTTCCGGGGGAGCATACTTCGGGAGGAATTTCGAAACTATCCTGTTCTTTAATCCATTTTTTTACCGGACTATTTGTTTTACCAAGAAGATAACCGTACCAAAAAACATCGTTATTGTTTTTATCTTTTACTGCAAAAACCAGTACGTAGTCCATTTGGGCTTTTTCACTCAGGTAGTAAAACCTGAAGTTCACCCTATCGACCTGTGTTAGATCAAAATCTGCCAATGGAATCATGGTAGGCGCGGTATAGGTATTTTTGCCGGCTGCTGAGGCTGATTTCTGACTGTTGTAGGCGACACGTGTAGTAATTCCATCTCCGCTAATCCCTTCGTAATCGATTAGTTTCGATCGTTTCAGTCTCGTTTGAGCATCCCCATTTTGAAAACTAATTTCGATATCGTCGATATACACAATATGGCCATCTCCAAGATAATTACACCCATAAATTCTGACCTTATTGCCCTGATTCATCAAGGAATCTGGAATAGTAAATTGTCTGGATGCATAAAACCACTCTCCCGCAGTCACATTATCGCGATTCACCTGGAGTGCATCCCAATACAATTGGGTTTGCATATCTTCATCAAACACCGACAGTACAAGAAGTACATTCATCTTAGTTTTAACGGGCAGAAACCATGCGCCAATTTTCACAGAGCCAGTGTTGGCAGATGCAATGTTATCAAGGTCGAAAACTATGGCTGCTGAGTATGCATTGCGCTCTGCCATTACCGTGCTATGCTTCCCCGACAGTGCATGTTCTGTACTGATGCCACCTTTGGAATTTTCGAGAATGAGGTAATCTGTTTCAAAATTAATAATGAATTTTTCAGGAATAACTTCGGAGTTTAGATTGTTTTTTTTTCCATCCGTATTCTTAAACTCCCAATGTGCTGCAATGTATAATAAAACAGATAACAATAATATTGCAATAAAAGTAAAAACCAAATACAGATTTTTATTCTTTTTCAGATACGGGAACGTCATCTTTATTTGGTTCAATGTTGGTTTCGTTAATAACATATAGCGGCCGGTTCCTGACGTTATTGCCTATCCGGCTTATATACTCACCGATAATACCCAGGCTTATAAGTTGAATTCCGCCGATAAAGAGAACACTAATAATGAGAGATGCCCAGCCCTGAACATATTCCTTTGCCACAATCCGCTGATAAAGCGCCCATAACATAATAAAAAACGATACCAGACTAAAAACAAAGCCCATATAGGTTGCAAATTTCAGAGGGAAATCGGAGAAGGAGGTAATGCCATCAACTGCAAATCGCCACATTTTTTTAAACGAATACCCAGACACACCATCGAGCCTTTTGTCGCGGTGGTAGGCAACACTTGTTTGTTTCAACCCAATCCATGCGATTTGTCCTCTAAGAAACTTCTGTTGTTCTGGCATTTTTTTCAGAAGGTTTGCCACCCTGCGGCTAATAATTCTGAAATCACCGGTATCCACAGGAATGCGGCTTCGGGTAAGGATTGATAAAATACGGTAGAAAAACCTTGCTGTCAATTTTTTAAAAGCAGAGTCACCTTTCCGGCTTTCTCTTTTCGCATATACCACATCGTATCCCTCATTCATTTTGTTATAGAGTTCTCCCAATACAGCCGGGGGGTCTTGAAAATCAGCGTCCATGAAAACAATTCTTTTTCCGGAGCAAACTTCCAGGCCCGCCGTTATTGCTATCTGATGTCCAAAATTACGGCTTAGGTCAATATATTTCACCTTGTTATCGGAAACTGACAAACCTTTAATTACCGGTAACGAAAGGTCTGAACTACCATCGTTGACAAAAATTATTTCGTAGGATTCAATAGAATTGCTTTGTAGAACGGCAATAATTTCGGTGTACAGATTGCCTATATTCTTCTCCTCGTTCAACACCGGGATTATTACTGATAAATTAATGTCGTGCAACTCTTTCATTATTCTTCAAATTAACACAAATATAGTATTATTTACAATCATTCCGATGTCTCATTGTCGTTTTCAGTCACAATATGCGGTCTAATAAGTTCTCCTATTGCACGCAGATTAAAAATCCGAATCAGAAATGCAAATAACAGCGATAAGGCAACCGCTACAATAAAAGCAGTAAACCAACCGTGAAAAAGATAGCGACAGGCAAACGAAATTCCGATGGAAATCGGGAAAAACAGAATTATTCTGGCAATCAAACTATAATTTGCACGAATATTCAGCAGTTTTACAGCAATAAATATTTGCGCAGTCATAGTAATGAGCTGTGTTACCATACTAGTAAAAGCAGCACCAGTCGACCAAAAAGCAGGGATAAGGATGAAATTAATACTGATGTTAAACACCATACCTGCCGCCGCCATAATGTTCAAATACTTCAGGCTGCCATTTGCAGTGAGCAGAGAGCCAAAAATATAAGTACCACAAATTCCGATAAAACCTACCATAAGATAGCTCAACACAGGGGCACTACGTTCGGCAAATCCTACATACATCAGATGCATTAGTTCATTGTTGAAAACAATGCACACCGATGCGAGAACTATAGCCGGAACAATAAGTAAAAGTGCCGCTATTTTGATTATGCCGCCGACATTTTCTTTTTTCTGGAGCATTCGGGCGAACATAGGCATTAATAATACCGAAAACAGATAGGCTATCATGGAAAAAGCATCCAGAATACGGAAAGCCTGGGCATATATGCCGCTTTCTTCCTGTCCGTTGGGCAACAACCTCTCTATCATAATAGAATCCACCCGGTTGTAGAAAGCCATAAGCAGAATAAGCAAAGCAAATGGAAAACTTTGCTTGATGTAAACTGCATAAAACCTGTAATCGAAATGTAGCTTAAAATATGTTGTTTTACGAACAACAATAATGAATGCGACGATAGCAGTGATTAAATAAGCTGCAGTCTGCGAGTAAACAAACCATTCAATTCTGAAAGGCACTGATGTAACATGTCCCCACAGAAGTATTCCACAAATCAGAATCATAATAAACCTATCAAGCACCGAAAGAATACTATCGGTTTTAAAAAACTGAAGACCACTTACGTTGGAACGAAGATATAATACGAATGAAGCGAGAAACTGATTTACAATGAGAACGCCAAGTACACTGAATTGCCTTATGTCGTAACCCAGTGCCAATGCGGCAACTAACGACACAAGTGCATAAAATACAGCCAATAACAAACGTAAGGAAACAATGTTAGAAAAATACTTGCTCAGCATGTGGCTGTGCCTTGCTATATTTCGGTTGTTATTATTGGTAATTCCTAAGTCGAGTAAAATCTGAAGTATAAGTGAAAAATTGAATAAAGAAAAATACAGCCCATATTCCTGAGCCCCAACCACATTTTGGACACTTCGTTCGATTCCGAAAATCCAGAATGGTTTGACCAACAAGTTCAGAAGCAACAGAAATGCAAGGTTTATTAGAAAATTTTTCTTCAAGAGTTGGGTGTTTTGTCTTGCAAATATAGAAAATTGCATTGTTACTGATTCTATTTTTAAAGTATTGGCTTATGAAAATCAAGTAAATAGTATTAAGCATTGTAAAACACAAAATTTTCTTATTTTTGTACGCCTTTTTCGGGTGTTTCCGGAAAATTAAAAGAAATTCAATTAATTAAAACAGATAAAACTCTGACATGAAAACTTATCAGACGAATCAGATCAGAAATGTTGCCCTCTTGGGTAACGGAGGTTCAGGAAAAACAATGCTTGCAGAAAGTATGTTATTTCTAGGTGGTATCATAACCCGCAAAGGTGATATCGACAGTAAAAATACAGTTTCCGATTACAGAATTCTGGAGCAGACCAATGGAAATTCAATTTTTTCTACGGTGATGTACACAGAATACAAAGACACAAAAATCAATATTATCGATAATCCCGGTCTTGATGATTTCATTGGTCAGGTTGTTTCCTCACTCAATCCAGCTGATCTGGGTTTACTGGTTGTAAATGCACAGAATGGAGTTGAGGTTGGCACCGAAATTCACAACCGGTATCTTGAAAAAGCTCATAAGCCTGTGATTATTGCCATGAATCACCTCGATCATGATAAAACAAATTTTGAGAAGAGTATCGATATGCTTCACGAGTCGATGGGTGGCAATGTTGTGGTGGCACAATATCCTGTAAACCAGGGCGTCAGCTTCGACAGTATCATCGATGTTATTACCATGAAAATGTATACCCTGAAAGATGGCAAAACCATAATCAGCGATATTCCTGCTTCACAAATGAGTCATGCTGAAGGGCTGAGAATGCAGTTAATTGAAAAAGCTGCTGAGGCCGATGAAGCACTCATGGAGAAATTTTTCGAAAACGACACGCTGTCTGAAGCCGAAATGATGCAGGGTATTGCTGCCGGATTACCTCACCGCGGCATTTTCCCTGTTTTCTGTGTAAACGCAAGAAATGACCTCGGTGTTGAAAGACTTATGGACTTTCTGGCAGGTGTAGCTCCTGCCCCCGATCATTGCGAACCTATAAATAACAGCGAAGGTGAACCTGTGAAGTGCTGTACAAAAGAAAAGCCGGCAATTTTCGTTTTTAAAACTTCAATCGAAGAGCATATTGGCGAAATTAACTATTTCAAGGTGATGTCGGGAGAAATAACCGAGAGCATCGACCTTTACAACTCAACGAAAGGCGTTAAGGAAAGACTCTCGCAGTTGTTTGTTTGCGCAGGTAAAAACAGAACAAAAGTGCCTAAGCTTGTTGCAGGTGATATAGGCGCCACAGTTAAACTGAAAGCCACTAAAACATGTCATACGCTTGTAGCCCCCGGATTTGACTGGACAATTCCATCAATTGAATGGCCTTCGCCAAAATTCCGCACTGCCATTAAAACAGTAAATGAAGGTGAAGAGGAGAAATTGGGAGAAGCACTGAACCGCATGCGCGACGAAGACCAGACGATTGTGTTCGAGCATTCAAAAGAACTTCGTCAGTTGATTATTTCAGGGCAGGGTGAATACCATCTGAGCATTGTTAAGTGGCACCTTGACAATCAGTTTAAAATTGAAACCAACTTCCTAAAACCACGAATCCCTTACCGTGAGACCATAACCAAAAAAGCACAAGCCGATTACCGTCATAAAAAGCAATCGGGTGGTGCAGGACAGTTCGGCGAGGTACATTTAATCGTGGAGCCATATTCCGAAGGCTTGCCAGAACCCGATATGTACAAAATCAATAACAAGGAATACAAAATTTCGGTGCGTGGTAAAGATGAAATTGAACTTGAATGGGGCGGCAAACTTCAGTACTTCAACTGTATTGTAGGAGGTTCTATCGATGCGCGATTTATGCCTGCTATCCTGAAAGGGATCATGGAGAAAATAGAAGTTGGCCCACTGACCGGATCTTATGCACGTGATATCAGAGTATGTGTTTATGATGGAAAAATGCACCCTGTTGATTCAAACGAGATTTCGTTCCGGCTTGCCGGACGTAATGCATTCAGCATGGCCTTCAAAGATGCCGGACCAAAAATTATGGAACCTATCTACGATGTTGAAGTGTTTGTTCCCGGCGACCGTATGGGTGATGTAATGAGCGATTTGCAGGGGCGTCGTGCAATTATACAGGGTATGAGCAGTGAAAAAGGATTCGAAAAAATCATGGTTAGAGTACCGCTTGCCGAAATGGGAAATTACTCTACTGCTTTACGTTCACTTACCGGAGGTCGTGCAATGTATAATATGAAATTCAGCGAATACCAGCAAGTTCCGCCAGATGTTCAGGAAGCACTGCTCAAAGAATATGCACAACAGGATAGTGAAGAATAATTACTGTTCCTTCTTTATAAAAAAGACCGCTTTTTAAGCGGTTTTTTTATCCCCCTTTTTTAATAATACATTTGGACATTTATTAAACGTAATGAAAATTTTAGGCTTTCCCTACTGGCTCCACGTGAATGGTTACCGTGAGGTGCTCTAATTGCGTCTTAAGGATTTCTTCGATATCGTCGCAATGCCGGTGAACTTCTGCCAAAACCATTCCAGCGGGAAGTTCCAGATGAAATTCAACAAAACGATAATTGCCCGCCTTTCGGGTTTTCAGGTCGTGATATTTCAGATTTCGGGCAGCCAGAATTTCGTTAATCCGGCTGACTTCTGATTCGTCGAGCGAAACATCGAGCAAAGGAGTGAATGCTTTTTTCAGTAACTGAAACGATTCCCAGAGTATAAGCAAGGCCACGAGAATGGCAATTATGGGGTCGATTAATGGTATTCCGGTAATCCAAAGCAGTAGCAAACCGAGCCCAACTCCCAGCGAGGTATATACGTCGGTTTTCAGGTGCAGTGCATCTGCCTCCAGGGCTACCGAATCGGTTTCCTTCGCTACTTTATACAGCTTTCGCGACACGAAATAATTTACCACGGCCGAAACAAGCATAACCGTTGCCCCCAGCAGTACGAATTCAGGTTCGCCCGGGTTTTCTATTTTATGAATCGCCTCCACAACAATCCATACGGCAGCGCCGACTATAAGCAATGCCTCTATCACTCCCGAAACATTCTCGAATT
>ENA-UPTA01000405-UPTA01000405.1-activated-sludge-metagenome-genome-assembly--contig:-NODE-405-length-50329-cov-6.856228_pt1 | contig 50329 bp, 47 predicted proteins | sample MGYA00238184_ERZ773361 | MGnify/ENA primary metagenome ERZ773361 (study PRJEB29100, sample SAMN05720205) | activated sludge metagenome | isolation source: anaerobic digester from wastewater... | reverse complement strand
GTGGAAACATTTCGTTACTGATGGATGGAACAAATAACGCAATATTATGTGTAGCTGCACCATGTATTCCTGCCGTAAAACCATTAGGAAAATAACCTAATTCTTTTGCTGCAGCCAAAACCTTTTCTCTAGTGCTCTCTTTTATATAATATTTTTTATTGCTGAATACACGTGAGACTGTACTGATTGATACATTAGCTTTTTTAGCGACCTTTTTCATATTTATCATAGTTATCACCTATTTCTCGTAATATACGGTAGCTCCTTTATGGGCAGAGCTGCAATTCTTTTTATATAAACCAAGCCATCCCGGCGAAGGTTTTTCTATCGGTTTCCAATTCTTTTTTCTCTCCAGTAATTCTTCATCCGTTAATTCTACGGTTAGTGTCCTGTTCTCAATATCTATATTTATTATGTCGCCATCTTGAATCAGTGCTATGTTGCCTCCTTCGTATGCTTCAGGGGACACATGTCCGATTGCAAGACCGCCTGTTGCACCGGAAAATCTTCCATCTGATACAAGTGCGATTTCTTTACCCATTCCTTTGCCCAGTACTGCTGCCATAAAAGTTTCCATATGAGGCATACCCGGCGAGCCTTTCGGCCCCTCATATCTAATGACAACAACATCTCCTGATTTAATTTCATCCTTTAATATGGCATTCCATGCATCATCTTGTGAATTGTATACTTTTGCGGGTCCTCTAAATTTCCATACTTCCTTCTCTACAGCAGAAAATTTAACTATGGAGCTTTCTGTGGCAATATTACCGGATAATACGGCTAAGCCGCCCTGTTCATGAATGGGATTAGATACAGGATGAATTACTTCCGGATTTTTATTTTCGGAAAGATCTATTTCATCTCCAAGACTTCCAAACATTCCTTTTGTCGATGTATCGATAAGCCCGGCTTTACTGAGCTCCAATAAAACCGCTCCCAATCCTCCCGCAGTACTGAAGTCTTCCATTGTATAGCTTGGATGATTCGGATAAATTGTACTGATAACGGGAATTTTACGACTTATTAAATCAAAATCTTCAGGCGATATATCAATGCCGGCTTGTCTTGCCATGGCGGGGATATGCAAAATAGAATTTGTGGAGCCTCCGGTTGCCATCATATATTTTACTGCATTTACAAAGTTTCCTCTTTTTACGATATGACTGGGCCTGATTTCCTTCTTTACCAATTCAACTATTTTTTTAGCTGACAAAACAGCCATTTCATGCCATTGTGGAGTTTGTGAGCGAACACTTGCATTGCCATATGGTGAAAAACCTAATATTTCTGCAGTAGCACACATTGTATTGGCCGTCCCCATAAATGGACAAGCTCCGGGAGTAGGACATGCATTTCTTACTACTCTCTTATATTCTTCCTCTGAAATATCATTTGCTATATACGCGGCATATGCTTGCTTTGTATGGGTTAATGTAATCATCTTCCCGTCCAAATTGCCTGAAGCCATAAAACCTCCGGTAAACATAACAGTAGGAATATCCACCCGCAAAGCACCCATAATCATACCCGGCACTACCTTATCGCATGTGCTAAGCATTATCATGCCCTCTAAGCTGTTTAGCTCAGCCACTGTTTCTACTTCAGCCGAAACCAAATCACGTGCAGGCAGAGTATATCGGTCCCCGGGATTATTTGAGCATATGCCGTCACATATGCCCGTTACCGGCAATTCTACAGCCAATCCGCCTTCTGCATATATTTCTTCTTTTATTTTATTTACAACATCTTTAAAAGGAAAATGTCCCGGATTCATTTCATTCCATGCATTCACTATACCTATTATGGGACGTTTTACATCTTCATCAGAAACACCCATTGCATACAGAAGTGCATTCCTATGATCCAGGGATTCCTCATTCCATATTCTTATCATAACTTAACCTCTTGCTGATTTATTTTTTATTCTGCAATAAATGTACCGCAAATCCGGCAATTTCTTGTTTTAAATATAAAACACTCATTGAGCCGTCTTCATCATACTTTATATAGTCTTCAAAGAATTCCAACCCTAATGATTCCAAATATTCCTTTGCCATATAAATATTATCTGTACCTACCGCAATATGTCCATGATATCCAAGTCCCCGGCTTTTCATAAATTCAATCTCCGCTCCAGTATAAATCGAATCTTTTCCTATGTTTTTGGGAATCTTAAAAAATTTTTCGAAAAAATTAGCGGACTCAATTGCTTTTTTATCATCTTCACAATTAACGCCTACATGTTTGATTTGAAAATTAAGGTTGTCCAATTCCATTACTAGCCTCCCAAATATGCTTTTTTAACCTTTTCTGATTTCAAAAGCTCTTCTCCCGTTCCTTCTAAAGTTATCATTCCATTTTCCAATACATAAGCTTTATCGCATAAAGTTAAAGCTTTTTTTGCATTCTGTTCTACAAGCAAGACTGTAATTCCCCTTTTTTGTATCTTTAAAATCAAATCATAAACTTGATTCACGATAAGGGGCGCCAATCCGAGAGAAGGTTCATCAAGCAGCATAATTTTAGGTTGTGACATAAGCCCTCTCGCAATTGCCAGCATTTGCTGCTCTCCTCCGGAAAGTGTACCTGCATATTGGTCTTTACGCTCTCTTAAAATAGGAAAAAGCTCATAATTCTTTTCCAACTCCTCTTCATTTACAGACTTGCTAAACAGATACCCTCCAACCAAAAGGTTATCTTGTACTGTTAGCCCGGAAAAAGTTCTTCTTCCTTCGGGAACATGAACTAATCCTTGCTTTACTATGTTATTCGGTTTTTTTGGTATTGGCTTTCCCAAAAATTCAATACTGCCGGAAGTCGGCTTTACTAATCCCGAGATACATCTAAGCAGAGTGGTTTTACCGGCACCGTTAGCACCAATGATAGATACTATTTGTTTTTCTTTCGCTTCTATGCTTACTTCCTTTAGAGCTTTAACATATCCATAACACGCACTTAATTTATCTATTTTAAGCATTATTTTCCCTCCTCTGCACCTAAATATGCTTTTATTACCTCAGGGTCATCTCTAACTTGTTCAGGTGTGCCGACAGAGATGGTTTTTCCAAAGTTTTGAACAAATATTCTGTGAGAAATACCCATTACAAGTTCCAATCTATGCTCAATTAATATAATTGCAAAACCGAATTTTTTGCCCAGGTCCACAATTAAATTGCTTAATTCACTTATTTCTGTAGGGTTTAAACCCGCTGCCGGCTCATCAAGCAATAAAACTTTAGGATTACACATCAAGGCACGGGCTATTTCCAAACGTCTTTGATGTCCATAAGCTAAATTCTGCGGTTCACTGTGTAGTTTATCTTTTAAACCGACAATTTCTAAATAATGTTTACAAAGCTCCAAACCGCGTTTCTCTTCTGACATTCTTTTGGGTGTTGGGAGTATACTGTCTATAAAACCATACTTTGATTGCGGGTCAAAGGCACACATAACATTCTCTATCGTAGAAAGACCTTTAAAAAGACGTATATTTTGGAATGTTCTTCCGATACCCAGTTTAGTTATTTCATGCTGCGGTAATTTTGTAATGTTTTGTCCGTCCAGTATAACAGAGCCTTTATCGGCAGTATATACTCCGGAAATAACATTAAAAATAGTAGTCTTACCGGCACCGTTTGGTCCGATAATACCGACTATCTCACCTTTGTCTACACCTAAATTCAAATCACATATTGCCTGTACGCCGCCAAAGCTTTTCCATACTTTCATTACTTCTAAGAGCATTTGGTATCCTCCTTTTCCTTGAATAGACTTTTTACACCCTTTGGAGTTAATTCCCAAGTACCCAGCAAACCGTCAGGTTTAAAGTTTATTATCAATAAAACCACTATTGCATAAAATACCATCCTGTAATCAGACAAAAATCTAAGAACTTCAGGTAAAGCTGTCAATACAACTACTGAAAGAACCGAGCCCGTAAGACTGTTTACCCCTCCAAAGAATGCCATTATTACCCATTCCGCACTTTTCCTCCAGCCGAATAAGCTTGGGTCTACATAAGTAATAACAAAGGCGTACATGATACCTGATAAGGATACCAGACCAACCGAAAACAAAAAGGCAATCATCTTAACTCTAGCTACATTTATACCCATGGCTTTTGCCGCTAACTCATCACCTTTTAAAGCAATACATTGTCTGCCGTATTTAGATTTTTTAAAAAATGCTACCAATATAACGCTGACAGCCGCAACAGAAGCTGCAATCGGCAAGGTAATCAATTTTGGAAAACCGCTGAAACCTGAGGCACCGCCTGTCAACCAGCTCATTTGATTCAGTAAAGCTGCCATAGCTTCACCAAAACCTAAAGTTACCAAGGATATATAGTCACGCCTAAGATTAACCGTAGGAAGTCCTACAATAAACCCTATAACAACACTTACCAATATAGCAATTATAGCTGACGGTATAAAGGGCCATCCCAATTTTACAACAAAAATACCTGATGTATAGGCTCCAATTGCCATGAATGCTGCTTGTCCTAAGGAGAACATGCCTGTCAAATTAGAAAGAACATATACACCCGCAACTGCTATTAAAGTAATCATAGTTTGTGTAATAACTGATATATAAAATTGCATTTGCTTCCTCCTTAAGCCTTTTCTTGTACATTAGAACCTGCAATTCCTTGCGGTCTTAGGAACAAGAATACTATCATCACCAAGAATACCACAACAGGTGAATAACCGGAGCCGATAAAATATATCAATACTGTTTCCAACAGTCCTAATAATATAGCCCCTATTACAGCCCCCGTAATACTTCCCAAGCCTCCGATTACTGATGCTATAAAACCTTTGGTTACCATTGTACCAAGCTGAGCTGTAAGTGTGAAATTATAAATTCCAAGGAACACACCTGCCAAACCGCCTAAAACACCTGATATCACGAATGCAATACGTATTGTTCTATATACATCGATACCCATCAGATATGCAGTATCTCTGTCAAATGACACAGCACGCAAACCGCGTCCCGTCTTGGTTTTTTCGATTACATATACCAAAATAATTAAAACAACTGTTGAAATGCACAGCATTACCATACTGCCTGTCTGAATTACAAAATTGCCAATCCAAATGGCGGGTTTCTTGAAAAACATAGGATACACATAAAATCCCGGTCCAATAATTATTGTTACTATAGCTTCGTAAAGAGTACCAAGTGTAATTGATGAAACAAAATAGTAAAAATTAGCTGATTTTTGAATTGTAATTCTTCTAAATGCCACTAATTCACCAAAAAATGCAATGACTCCCCCTGCTAAGATGGATGTTATCAATATTGGTATCAAAGACCAACCCGTTGCAACCGATACGAAATATCCCACAAAAACACTGGATGTCATTAAGCCTCCATGCGAAAAGTTTGAAAACTTTAATATGTTAAATATTAATGCAAATCCCGTAGCTATTAACGCATAAACTGCCCCAACAGCTAGTCCGTTCAGTAAAATCTGAATAGCCATATTTCCCTCCTTATATCTCTCAGGGAGATACGATTTGTTTATTAAATTATTTCCAGCCCTAATTCTTCTGCAAGCAATGCCATCGGCTCTGCAACATCTTCAAATGCAAATACCTGATGACATCCTAATGCAGTATTAATATAATGCTTAAAATCGTCAAATTTTATATATAATTGAGTACGGCATGCCGACTCATATTTACCGTCAATTGTAATACCCTTATTAATCGTAATCTTTCCGGCATTATCAGAAATTCTACATGCAGTAACTACTTTATTTAAGGGAAGCTCAACCTGGATGCTTGTGCCAATGCCGCTTTCGTGATGATTTCTTAAAATATAATTGCAATTTCCTTTGTTTTCTACATCAATCGGAGCTGTACAATGAGAAAAGTTTATTATTCCTTCAGGATGAATTCCGGGATTTGCCATCCAAAGTTTTGTATTTACAAGTTTCTTCATTAACAGCATTGTAACAGCACTATCCAAATCTCCCTCACAAGATACGAATTTATCGGTACAGTCGTTAATATAGCTTGCACCTAAGCAAGAGCTTGTTCCTTCTTTAAGTAAATTAAAACAAGCCAATGCCATACCGTCTGCATTATAGGTATTCATTACTTTTTGTAAGGCAACTGCCATCCTTGCTGAATTTACGATATCCTCGTCAGTAGGCTCAACAATTTCAGATGCCCCGCTCTTATATTTATTATAGTATATTTCTGCTTCAGCATTCGTAATACTTCGGTAAACTTCTGCAACTTCTTCTTGCGGTACTTTTTCGATTTTAACACCGAGCTTTTCGTAATCTTTAATGTCGTCACTGTTGCTGACAACCCACGGCTCGGTTTCTCCAACTAAAATAATTTTTGCATTTTTTACATATTGTAATGCTGAAAAAACTTTTATATGCATTTGTAATTCACTCTTGTTTAATGCTATGCGGACGTGATTATGGCTGCGTTTCAATGCCGCCCAGCAGTCCATCACTGTAGGTGCCGCATTCTTCATAACCATGAGACTAGAAGCTTCTTCCGAAACATTGCCTATTATGTAGGCTGCATAAACAATTACATATTTTGCTTTCTTTGCAGTTTGAATTATTTCTTTTTGTACTGCCCCGCTCATGGGGATTGCAACTAAAATATCTTGTTCTTTCAGATTAAATTTTTCTATATCATTCATATCATTAATAAGATATTTTTTAGAATCATCATCGATTATATTTTTACTTATCTCCTCATAATAGCTTTGGAGCTGCTCCTCATTATTCCAATAACGGCGTGCTGCATAAAAAGCATATATTATACTCATAATAAACCTCCTGTAGTATTTAATGTCATTATTTTTGTAACCTACAGTAGAAGGTACAGTGAAGACACTGTACCTTCAATCTGGCTAATTTTACCATAAGGTAGGACAACTGTCTAGATTAAGCTAAAAATTTTGCTATCAATCTGTTGCATACCTCTTTATCATTACAGATTCTCCGTTTACAATTTCATGTACGTACATTTCAAGTCCCGGAGCCTGATGTGTTTTTGGATCTATAGAATTAACTCCTGTTAATCCTTCAAATCCTGATAGATTTTCAACAGCATCCCTTATTGCTACAGGGTCAGTACCTACTTCTTGAACTATTTGATATATAATATTAGTAACATCATGTCCTAAGAAGAATTTGTTTGTGGCATCTACACCGGTTTTATCCTTATAAATTTTCATAATTTCTGCAATCTTCGGGTCGCTTTCAGTAATATTGTTAATATAAATTACTCCGTTAGCAGCATCACCTGCAAGAGAAGCAAATGGCGGAGCAGCATCAAGTCCGTTTATAATACGTCCCTGATATCCGATTGCTCTTGCCTGTTGTGTAATTGTGATTAATTCCTGTGTATAATTAGGTGCGAAAATTGTATCAGCACCTGCTGCCATAAGTTTCATCAACATTGTACTAAAATCAGTATCAGAAGACTTGTATTCTACTTCTTCAACAATTTCAACACCTTCAACATCCGTTGCCTTTACATAGGCTCTGAAAGCATTTGAAATACCTACAGAATAAGCATTATCATTTCTAAAAATGATACCAATCTTCTTTGAGCCTAATTCTTCAATTGCATATTTTGCCATGATTTCGCCCTGTTGTTTGTCAGATGGCTGTAATAAAAACATATTCTTGTATGTAGTGCCGTCTTCTTTTTGTAATGTATTTGGATCAATAGCAAATCCTAATACCGGGACATCATATAATTCGGAAATTGGTGCTATAGCTAGTCCAATATTTGCAACCGGCGGTCCGACAATAGCATTTACCTTATCCTGTGTACAAAGAAGCTCAAATGCATTAACAGCTACTGTTACATCTCCGGTAGTATCACGGGTAATAACTTCAATCGGTTTACCGTTAATACCGCCGGCAGCATTTAGTTCTTCAACTGCATATTTAACACCTGCTTCAATCATCTTTCCAAGTGTTGCTGTTTTACCAGTAATGTCTTGCAATAAACCTATTACTAACTTATCTCCATCTTCTGACGGTGATTCCGGTTGTTCCGGTTCTTCGGGTTGTTCCGGTTGTTCCTGTGCTGCCGGTGGTTGTTGATTTCCTGTACAAGCTGCTAAACTAAATACCATGCTTAATACTAACAGGATCACAAATAACTTTTTCATTTACTTCCTCCTCATTATAAATATAATTTATGAAATTTTTTTGCACAAAAGACTGAAATCATGAAAAATCTGCAATTTTTTTGTGCTTGTTAAGGATTGTAATTGTTAAAAAATGTTTATTATTTGTCAAATATTAAACGTTTGCATTCCCTAACAATATAAATTATATATATATTACCTTCTAATGTCAATACGGATAATTTTTATTTTAACATTTCCATTATGAAAAAACCTGATAATTTTCTGAATATTTTCTGAAAATTTTATCATATAATGTCAGAAGAAGTCTATAAATACAATCTGTACGGCATAAATTTAAACTGTAATTGATTTTTTATAATAATATTTTTGTTACCAATTCTATTAAATTGTACAAATTTTTCCCACGTATTTAATTTTATTGCGCCGTAAATAATAAGCATAGAAAGTCAGTCTTGATTTTCAAAAATTTAATCAATGTAAATTTTGCAACCTGTTACATAAAACAGGTTAATGGGGCCCATGAGTAATTTACCAATTTAACATAATATTACATGATTAAATTGAACCTAATTGATAATAATAAGAATACATCTTAAGAGAAAGGAGAATGAAAATGGCAACTAACAACAGCGGAAGCAACAACATAGTAGTTCCTGAAGCAAAACAAGCTCTTAACCAGATGAAGACTGAAATAGCTAATGAATTAGGCTTAACAAATTATGAGCAGATAGATAAGGGAAATCTTACTGCAAGACAAAATGGTTATGTAGGCGGTTACATGACTAAGAGATTGGTTGAAATGGCTCAGAGACAAATGAGCGGCGGCGGACAGTTTAAATAGTAAATAAGGAAAGGGGGACACACCTCTACTTTGAGGATATACTCCGGGGTAGAGGATTGTCCCCGTACTTATAAAATTGGTGGATTAGAATATCCACCAATTTTTCTGATTTAGGCCATCTGCTTACTTTTTTTTAATTCTTCAATAAGTAAGGGAACTATTTTAAATAAATCTCCTACTATACCGACATCTGCAATTTCAAATATAGGTGCTGTTTCATCCTTATTTATTGCAATGATGAAATCAGATTCTTCCATACCTGCCAAATGCTGAATAGCTCCGGAAATTCCGCATGCGATATAAAGATTCGGTCTTACTGTCTTTCCGGTTTGTCCAACTTGTCTGTCCTTTGGAACCCATCCTGCATCAACTGCTGCTCTTGATGCAGAAATTGTTCCTCCGAGAAGTCCTGCCAATTCTTCAAGCATTTGATAATTTTCAGGACCGTGCATTCCTCTTCCGCCTGATACCAATACTTTTGCATCTTCAATATTCATTCTTTGTTGAATTATTTTTGTTATATCAAGTATTTCAACATTCTTTTTGTCTGCAGGAATATCTATCATAAATTGTTCAATATTTACAGGATTGTTTTCGGAGTATTTAGCTTTCTGCATAACTCCCGGCCTTACAGTTGCCATCTGCGGCCTGTGTTTTCCTATTATAATTGTAGCCATCAGATTTCCGCCAAATGCGGGTCTAGTCATGGCAAGATTTAACTGTCCTTTGTTTGTATCATCCTCTGTAATTGCCAGACCTGTACAGTCTGCCGTTAAACCGGTTTTCAATCTAGCGGATACTCTGGGAGCCACATCTCTTCCTATAGCCGATGCACCGTATAAAACTATTTCAGGTTTCTTTTCCGTTATTATCTTGTGCAGTGTAAAAGTATATGGCTCTGTCATATATTCATCCAGCAGTTCATTGTCTGCGTATATTACTTTGTCTGCACCGGCATAGCATAATTTTTTTGCTTCTTCAATCATATCATAACCTAATAATACTGCCGTAACCGTTGTATTTAAATCTTTTGCCAATTCTTTTGCCTTGCCTATCAATTCATATGCTACTTTTTGTACTGTTCTGTCTCTTTGTTCAGCAAAAACAAAAACACCTTTATATTCAGAAATATTCATCCGGTTCTCCTCCTATATTATAAATTTTTCTTTCATTTTTTCAACAATCAATTCGGCTGATTCCTGCGGTTCAAGGCTAAATACTTTACCTGCTGATTTTGCACCCTTGGTAAAAGATTTGACAACCTTGGTAGGAGAACCTTTCAAACCGACGCATTCTTGAGAAACATCAACATCTTTCAAATTCCAGACTTTTATTCTTTTTTCTCTATAGGCATCAAAAATTCCGCCGGGAGTCATATAGCGAGGTTTGTTTAATTCTGCCAATGCTGTTATTAAACAGGGTAATTTTGTTTTTAACAGATGGTATCTATCTTCATATTGCCTTTTTACAATAATTTTATCACCGTCTATTTTAATATCTTCCGCATAGCTTATATTTACCAATCCTAAATGTTCTGCTATTTGCGGACCAACCTGTGCGGTATCTCCATCTATTGCCTGACGTCCCGTTATGATTAAATCATAATCAAGATTTTTTATGGCAGCTGCAAGAGTTGTTGAAGTTGCCAATGTATCAGCACCTCCAAATGCTCTGTCTGTTATGAGTATTGCTTCATCTGCACCCATTGCCAAAGCTTCTCTTAGGGCATCTTCTGCATTTGGAATACCCATTGTTAAGACTGTTACATGAGCATTGTATTCATCTTTCAATCTAAGTGCTGCTTCAAGACCTGCCTTGTCGTCAGGGTTTATTATGCTTGGTACGCCTTCTCTGATTAATGTGTTAGTTTTCGGGTCAATTCTAACTTCTGTCGTATCGGGCACCTGTTTGATACATACTACTATATTCACTGTCTTTGCCTCCCTATTTCAACATATTTGCACTGACAACCATTTTCATTACTTCTGAAGTACCTTCATAAATTTCAGTTATCTTCGCATCTCTCATCATTCTTTCAACAGGATAATCTCTCGTATATCCATATCCGCCGTGTAGCTGAACAGCCTTTGTTGTAACTTCCATCGCTGTTTCCGATGCAAACAATTTAGCCATTGCTGCATAAACACTATAAGCTTGTCCCGCATCCTTAGCGCATGCTGCTCTGTAAACCAAAAGTCTTGCTGCATCTACTTTAGTCTGCATATCCGCTAACCTAAACTGTGTATTTTGGAATTTTGCTATTGCTCTTCCAAATTGCTTTCTTTCTTTTACATATTTAGCTGATTCATCTATAGCACCTTGAGCAATACCAAGCGCCTGAGCAGCAATTCCTATTCTTCCTGAATCAAGTGTTTTCATTGCTATTTTAAATCCCTGTCCTTCTTTTCCCAGAAGATTTTCCTTTGGTACTATGCAGTCTTCAAAAACTAATTCACAGGTAGCAGAGCCTCTGATACCCATTTTTAATTCTTTTTTCCCTATTGAAAAGCCGGGAAAGTTTTTTTCTACTATGAAAGCAGAAATACCTTTTGTGCCTTGTGATTTGTCGGTCATTGCAAAAATTATATAGCAATCCGCATAGGAACCGTTTGTTATAAAAATTTTCGTGCCGTTCAAAATATAATTGTCACCATCAAGCACTGCCTTCGTCTGCTGACCGGCTGCATCTGTGCCTGCTCCGGGCTCAGTAAGCCCAAATGCACCTACCCATTCTCCTGACGCAACCTTAGTTAAATACTTTTTCTTTTGTTCTTCTGTTCCAAATTCATATAGAGGACCGCCACACAGCGAAGTGTGTGCAGATACTATAACGCCTGTAGTTGCACATACTTTTGACAATTCTTCAACCGCCATGGCATATGTCAAATAATCGCAGCCTTGTCCGCCGTACTCCTTTGGAAACGGTATGCCCATAAAACCATACTTGCTCATCTTTTCAACAGTTTCAACGGGAAATCTTTCTTCTTCATCAATTTCTTGTGCCAATGGCTCGACTTCTTCCACAGCAAAATTTCTAAACAGCTGTCTTGCCATTTCGTGTTCCTTGCTTAATTGAAAATTCATGATTTCACTCCCTAAATTTTTTATTTGTTAATTTTTTAACATTTAATTACGCGCTAACGCATTAATTATATATAATTGCTTAAAATATATCAAGTGCTTATTTAAATTTAGCAGTACGTTTTTCCATAAAAGCAGTCATTCCTTCTTTTTGGTCTTCATCAGCAAAGCATAGGCTAAATAAATTCGCTTCAATTGCAATTCCTGTCTCTATATCTGTTTCAATTCCCCTGTTCATTGCTTCTTTTGCATATTTCATTGCAACTTTGGAATTTGTAATAATTTTTTTTGCTAATGTAAATGCTTCTTCCATAAGGCTGTCTTTGTTAGTTACTTTATTAACGAGTCCTATCCTGTATGCTTCCTCTGCATCTATATGTCCGCCCGTAAGTATTAATTCCTTTGCCCTTCCAAGTCCCACTAATCTTGGAAGCCTCTGAGTTCCTGAAAATCCCGGAGTAATTCCAAGACCGACTTCCGGCTGTCCAAACTTAGCTTTTTCTGATGCAATTCTAATGTCGCAAGCCATGCAGAGTTCACATCCGCCCCCGAGAGCATACCCGTTTACAGCTGCAATTACGACTTTTTCAAGCAATTCTATTTTCCTGAAAATTTTAGAGCCGTATTCCGCAAATTTCTTTGCCTCTTCTACATTAAGATTGTTCATATATGCTATGTCTGCACCTGCTACAAAAGCTTTCCCTTCTCCTGTAAGTATAATTGCGGAAACTTCTTCGTCCTTACCTGCTAAGTCAAAAGCAGAATCAAGCTCTTCTAATACTTCCTCATTTAATGCATTCAAAGTTTGCGGACTGTTAATTTTGATAGTACAAATTCCTTCATTTTTTTCAAATAATAAATTTTTGAATTCCATATCAATACCATCCTTTCTGTTTGCTAATTGTATTATATTAATGAATTGCTATCACAATATTCAAACTATTGCAAACACAATCAACATTGTCATTTCTATGAATAGCCTGCGGAGTGTCATTGCTATGATTATGCTGCGTGTCATTCTGAGAGCTTTAGCTCGAAGAATCTCATCTTATAAAACCTGAGATCCTTCGCTTGCGCTCAGGATGACATAATAATTATTTCAGTCAGATCCCACATTTTATTGAGTACGTATTTAATATTATATTTTTCTGCCAATTCATCTGAATTTTTATGCCATCCTACCAGCACCGGAGTAACCTTTGCATTTATGGCACATTCCATGTCAAATTTAGAATCACCTACATATAAAGTATTTTCCGGATTGCTGTTTAATTCTTGGATAACCTTAATCAAAGGCTCTTTATCAGGCTTGTGCTTTACCACATCTTCAGCGGTAATAACAACTTGAAAATATTTCTCCAAATTAAAAATTTTTAAGGCATGCAAGGTGGATGATTTAAGTCTTGATGTTGCAATTCCGATTTTTATATTTTTATCGTGCAAATACTTTATAGTTTCGCTTACCGTATCAAATAAGCATACTTCTTTGTCAAATTTGTCAACCTGATACTGTCTGTAGCTTCCTACAACTTCTTCATAATTGAAGTCGCTAAAATCCCTCTTTAAGGTTAATTCAAGAGGCTCTCCAAATGTGCTTAAAACATAATCTTCATCACAGTTTCGGTTATGATATTTGCAGTAAATATGGTTAAATGAATTTAATATCAAGTTATTGGTATTAACTAAGGTTCCGTCAAAATCGAATATAACTGTATCAATCATTTTTGCTCCTTAGACTTTTTTTCATACTTAGACCGATTCTTTGTCTTTCTTTGTCTATGCTAATAATTGTTACATTGACGGTGTCTCCTACCTGAACAACATCCATGGGGTTTTTAATATATTTGTCGCTCATTTCGGAAAGATGCACCAAACCGTCCTGCTTTACCCCTATGTCTACAAATGCTCCAAAGTCAACAACGTTCCTGACTGTTCCCGTAAGATTCATTCCAACCTTCATATCTTCAAAGCTCTTAACATCGCTTCTGAATACAACCTTAGGCATTTCTTCGCGGGGGTCTCTGCCGGGTTTTTTAAGCTCTCCTATAATGTCTGTTAATGTAGGAACTCCCACATTTAATTCTTCAGATAAAACTTTTATTCTGTCATCAATTTTTTCGTTGAAAGATTTTTTGTTTTCCTTAAAGTTTATTTGAGCCAATGCTTCCAGTCCTTTTAGCCTTACGTTTTTAGCAGGTGTTATTGCTTTATCTTCTTTTACGGGAATTTTCATTATTCTTTCATTTATATCTCTTATGGTACCGCTTCTTAAATCTTGAATTGTATATCCTAATTTTTTCAGAAGTTTTCCTGCAATTTCATATGATTCGGGATGTACTGCAGTCTTGTCGAGAGGATTGTCTCCGTCGGAAATTCTTAAAAAACCTGCACATTGCTCAAAAGCTTTATCACCTAGCATTTTTACTTTCATAAGCTCCTGTCTGTTTACGAATTTCCCGTTTTCCTCCCTGTATTTAACCAAATTTTTTGAAATTGTCTTTGTTATTCCCGACACATATTGTAATAATGCCGGAGAAGCCGTATTCAAATCAACACCTACACTGTTAACGCAGTCTTCAACAACGCCGTCAAGCTCCTGTCCCAATTTTGTCTGATTCACATCATGCTGATATTGACCTACACCGATACTTTTGGGGTCTATTTTAACAAGTTCAGCCAATGGGTCTTGAAGTCTTCTTCCTATTGAAATAGCTCCTCTTATGGTAACGTCCAGGTCGGGGTATTCCTCCTGAGCCAATTTTGATGCCGAATAAACAGAAGCTCCAGCCTCACTTACGATTGTATAGGAAACTTTTTTAGAAAATGTATATTTAGACAGCATATCAGATACGACCATTTCTGTTTCTCTTGAAGCTGTTCCGTTTCCTATTGCAATAACATCTATATCAAATTTATTGATTAAATCGGCCATCAGCTTTTGTGACTCTTCTACTTCATTTCGCGGCTCATTGGGGTACATAACTCCCTGCTCCAAGAACTTGCCTGTTTCATCCAAAACAGCTAATTTGCATCCTGTTCTGAAGCTCGGGTCAATGGCAAGAATCCTTATATCCTTAACCGGAGGAACCATCAATAAATTCTTGGTATTTTTGCCGAATACCTTTATTGCTTCTTCTTCTGCTCTTTCAGTAAGCATGGTTCTTATTTCCCTTTCAATGGAAGGGGCAATAAGCCTTTTATAACTGTCCAAAATTGCGGACAGGTAGAAGTCTTTAGTTATTGCATTTTCATTTGTTATTTCTTTTAATATCAAATAATTAATTATTTTTTCATCGGGTGCATTTAACTTAACTTTTAATTTCTTTTCCTTTTCGCCTCTGTTAATGGCAAGAACCCTATGATTTGCAATTTTATTTACAGGCTCTTCAAATTTATAATACATTTCATAGACGGTTTTTTCTTCTTCGTCGGCTGCTTCCGATATCAGTATTGCATCGTTTATGTATACTTCTCTTATATGTTTTCTGTAATCTGCATTATCGGAAACAGTTTCAGCTATTATGTCGCAGGCACCTTCATAAGCTTCTTTGACACTGTTTACACCTTTTTCTTCATTTACAAAAGGTCCTGCTATTTCATCAAGGTCTCCTTCGGTAACATTTTGCGCCAATATAATTTCTGCCAAAGGCTCAAGCCCTTTCTCTTTGGCCTTTGATGCTCGTGTGGATTTTTTCTGCTTATATGGTCTGTATAAGTCCTCGACTCTTTGCAGCACATCTGCATTTAATATTTCGTTTTTAAGTTCATCGGTAAGCTTTCCCTGCTCCTCGATTAACCTGATTACTTCTTCTTTTCTGGTTTCTAAATTTCGTAAGTATGTAAGTCTTTCAAATAAATCTCTTATAACCACATCGTCCAAGGAGCCTGTCTGCTCCTTGCGGTACCTTGCAATGAAGGGAATTGTATTCCCTTCATCTATTAATTTGACCGTATTTTCAACCTGGTAGGGTTTTAAATTAAATTCCGTACACAATATTTTGTTAATATCTATCATTCTTCTCTCCCCTGTACAATGGTGATTTTCCATATTTTCTTTGACATTATTTTCGCCGTTCCGAGCCGCAAGTTAACCTTTCTAACGCTCAGGATGACAATTTTATCGTTCTCTTGATTTCATTTTCAAATATTCATTCATAAACATATCTAAATTGCCGTCCATTACCGACTGAACATTTGATGTTTCGGCATCCGTGCGATGGTCCTTCACCATGCTGTAAGGGTGAAATACATATGAGCGGATTTGGCTTCCCCATGCAATTTGATTGTATTTTCCTTGAATATCTTCGATTTTTTCCTTGTTTTCCAGCCTCTTTATTTCCAAAAGCTTTGATTTTAGCATGTTCATTGCGGTTTCCTTGTTGCTGTGCTGAGACCTCTGGTTTTGGCAGGAAACCACTATGCCTGTAGGTATATGTGTTATGCGTATTGCGGAGTCTGTAGTATTAACGTGCTGTCCTCCTGCACCGCTCGAGCGGTAAGTATCAATTTTTATATCATCTTCATTGATCTCAATATCTTCATCATCTTCAATTTCAGGTGTTACATCCACTGATGCAAAGGATGTGTGCCTCCTGTTTGAAGAGTCAAAAGGTGATATTCTGACAAGTCTGTGTACACCTTTTTCGGATTTCAAATATCCGTAAGAGTTTTGCCCTTCAACAAAAACGGTGACACTCTTAATTCCCGCTTCTGTATCCGTTTGTATATCATATATTTCCATACTATAGCCCTTGGATTCTATCCACCTGGTGTACATTCGAAACAGCATATCCGCCCAATCTTGTGCCTCGGTGCCTCCTGCTCCCGCATGAATGGATAAAATTGCATTATTTCCATCGTATTCTTCGCTTAAAAGAGCAACTATTCTTGCACTTTCCAATTGTTCTTCAGCCTCATCCATATTCTTCAGAAGCTCCGGCACATGGCTTTCGTCATCTTCTTCTTTTATCAATTCGATGAAAAGCTCAATATCTTCTACCTGCTGTTTTAATTTATTAAATTCTTCTATTCGGTTTGTGTTATGCTTTAACTTCTGAGATACTTTTTGCGCCTTTTCCTGGTCATTCCAAAATCCGGGTTCCTGCATCTGTGATTCCAATGTAAAATTTTCTTCCCTCAACTTTTCCAAGTCAAAGGGAACCACCTACCTCGTTTAATATATCATTGAACTTTTTGATTCTTTCAGTAATTTCATACCAATCAGTCAATATATCATCATCTCCTTCTTAAATATTCATAACTTGTCATCCTGAGCAAAGCGAAGGATCTCATTTTTACATGCATGAGATTCTTCGGGCTAAAGCCCTCAGAATGACAATTCATAAACACACAGCAATAACACTATTTCTCATTTGCTCCGCAGCATTTTTTATACTTTTTCCCGCTTCCGCACGGACACGGGTCATTTCTGCCTACCTTTTTCTCTTTTTTAACAAGAGGCTGAGGCCTGCCCCCAATACTGTCTGCATCTGCTCCGCTGACACTTGTAATTCTTGCTACTTGTTTTCGCTGCAATTTTTCCTGAGGTCTTACTCTCATGAGCATTTTTACCGTATCTTCCTGAATTGCTTCAGTCATTTCTTCAAACATATCAAATCCTTCTACCTGATATGCTCTGACAGGGTCTTCATTTCCTATGGCACGAAGTCCGATTCCCTGTTTCAGTTGGTCCATAGCGTCTATATGGTCCATCCATTTTGTATCAACATTTCTAAGAAGTACAATTCTTTCCACTTCTCTGAAAGTTTCTTCTCCAAACTCTGCTTCCTGCCTTGCATAATGCTTGTCAACGGCAATTCTGACTCTTTTTCTTAAGTCTTCCTTGTCTATATCTTCGGGTTTTACTCCGTCAAAGCTGATTAACAGTGAGAATGTTTCTGCTATATACTTGACAAATCCGTTCAAATCCCAATTTTCATTATTCTTTTCGTCGGTCGTATACATGTTGATTGCCTTGTCGATTAAGGAATCAATCATGTTGGAAATATATTCTTTTAAGTCTTCTCCTAACAGTACCCTTCTTCTTTCGGAATAAATTATTTCTCTTTGCTTATTCATTACATTGTCATATTGGAGAACATGTTTTCTTATATCAAAGTTTCTTCCTTCAACTCTTGCTTGGGCTGTTTCAATGGTCCTGGTCAGCATTCCTGCTTCTAGAGGCTCGTCTTCAGGCATTTTTAATGTTTCGATTATTGCTTTAACCTTATCACCGGCAAACAGTCTCATTAAATCATCTTCCAGGGATATATAAAACCTGGATGAACCCGGGTCTCCCTGCCTGCCTGAACGACCTCTGAGCTGATTGTCGATACGCCTTGATTCGTGGCGTTCAGTACCGATAATATGAAGTCCGCCTGCTTCTATTACCTTTTTTTGCTCGTCTCTCAATTCGTTTTTTGATTCTTCCAATAACTGCTTATATACTCTTCTTGCTTCCAATATTTCAGCATCATCTGTTTCATTGAAACCGTCAGCTTGTGCAATCAGCTCATCGGAAAATCCTTTTGCCTTAAGTTTATGCTTTGCAATAAATTCCGGATTTCCTCCAAGCACAATGTCGGTTCCTCTTCCTGCCATGTTGGTTGCAATTGTAACAGAGCCGAGACGTCCTGCCTGGGCTACAATTTCAGCTTCTTTGTCATGCTGCTTTGCATTTAATACTTCATGCTTGATTCCTTGCTTTTTTAAAAGCTTGCTTAAAATTTCTGATTTTTCTATAGAAATAGTACCAACCAAAATGGGCTGTCCTGTTTGGTGCCTTTCAATAATTTCGTTTATTACGGCTTTGAATTTGCCTGCTTCTCCCTTGTAGACAACATCCTGCAAATCTTCTCTTATTACGGGCTTATTGGTTGGAATTTCTATTACATCCACACCGTAAATTTCACGGAATTCATTTTCTTCCGTCTTTGCTGTTCCTGTCATACCGGACAGTTTTTTATACATTCTGAAGTAATTTTGAAATGTAATGGTGGCAAGTGTTTTTGATTCTTTTCTTACTTCTATTCTTTCCTTTGCTTCGATTGCCTGATGAAGTCCGTTGGAATATCTCCTGCCGTACATTATACGTCCGGTAAATTCATCAACAATCAGAACTTCTCCGTCTTTTACAATGTAGTCGATATCTTTCTTCATCGTATTATGGGCTTTTAAGGCTTGATTTATATGATGGGTGAGCTCCATGTTTTCCTGGTCGGCTAAATTCTCAACACCGAAATATTTTTCTGCTTTATCGATACCTCTTGCAGTAAGGGTAACATTTTTTGCCTTTTCATCGACTATATAATCAACAGTATCATCTTCTTCAACATCCCCCATAATATAGTCCATCTTTGTTTTCTTTTCTTCAGGCAGTTGAATTTTTCCCTTCAAATTGAGTACAAAGCTGTTTGCCATTTCATATAGGTCGGTTGATTTTTCTCCTTCACCGGAAATAATAAGAGGCGTTCTTGCTTCATCTATAAGTATAGAGTCAACCTCATCTATAATGCAGAAGTTTAAATCCCTTTGAACCATGTCTTCCTTATGAATAACCATGTTGTCTCTTAAATAATCAAAACCGAATTCATTGTTTGTTCCGTAGGTAATGTCCGACCTGTATGCACTAAGCCTTTCTTCCTTTGTAATGCCGTGGACTATACAGCCTACAGAAAGCCCTAAAAAATTATGCACCTTTCCCATCCAGTCGGCGTCACGCCTTGCCAAGTAATCATTTACCGTTACAACATGCACCCCGTTGCCTTCGAGAGCATTCAAATAAACAGGCAATGTTGAAACGAGTGTTTTTCCTTCTCCTGTTTTCATTTCTGCAATTCGTCCCTGATGAAGAACTATTCCGCCTATAATTTGAACCGGATAATGCTTTTGACCCAATACCCTCCATGCGGCTTCTCTTACTACTGCAAATGCTTCCGGCAATATATCATCCTTTGTTTCTCCATTTGCAAGCCTTTGTTTGAATTCGGCAGTCTTACCCTTGAGCTGGCTGTCGGTCAAAGTTTCCATTGTCTTTTCCAAAGATAATACCTTATCTACGATAGGTTGTATTCTTTTAATTTCTTTTTCGCTGTATGAACCAAAAATTTTTTCAAAAAAATTTTTCATATTAGTATCCTTCCATACTTTATTCAAGAGAGCTGAAATATCCGGCAGTGTAGCCTGAACTCCATGCCCATTGAAGATTAAATCCTCCGCAGTCTCCGTCTACATCAAGAATTTCTCCGGCGAAATACAATCCTTTCACCTTTAAAGACTCCAAGGTCTTTGGATTTACCTCAGAAAGCTTAATCCCTCCTGCCGTTGACTGAGCCTGCTGCCATGAATTATGTCCTATAACTTCAAATTTCCACTCTTTTAAAATCTCTATTATTTTATATATTTCTTTCTTGTTTAATTTGCCGCATATCTTATTTAAATCTTCAAAGCCTGCTTCATAAAAAACTACCGGAATTAATTTTTTGTTTATAAAACCGATCATAGACTCTTCAATTGTTTTATAGTTTATTCTTCTGAATCTGTCCTGAAGAATATCATAAAGCTTAAGCTTTGAATATCCGGGAAACATATCTATGTTTAAAAAAGGTTTATTTTTCTTATTTAGCTCCTCAATAACCTTTCGGCTTACCTGCAGAATCGGAGGTCCTGATATGCCGTAATCGGTAAAAAGTATCTCCCCTTCTTCTTCTCTTATAAGCCTATCGCCTGCATAGGCTTTTACGATACCGTCAAATTTTATTCCCGCAATTCTTTTAAAGTACTTACCGCTTAATTTTAACTGAACAAGGGCAGGAAAGGGCTCTATTATTTCATGTCCCAAGGATTTGGCTAATTCATATCCTTTCCCGTCAGAGCCTAACTGAGGACTTGCTTTTCCTCCCGTTGCCAAAATAACCCTGTCTGCAGTAATTGTATCATTCCCAATAATACTAAATTTATCTTTGCTTTTCCTTAAGGCTGTTACATTAAAGTCAGTAACTTCCTTGACATTAAGTCTTTTTAATTCATATCTTAAAACATCCAGTACGCTTGAAGCCTGGAGAGAATTTGGATATACTTTGCCGCTTTCATCAACGTAAGGCAAAATTCCTAAGTCTTCAAAAAAGACAAGAGTTTTATCAAGATTAAAAAATTTCATAACTTCATCTACAAAATTCAAATTATTAGAGTGGTAGCATTCCTTTGACAGATTCATATTGGTATAATTGCACCTGCCGTTGCCGGTTGCCAGAATTTTTTTGCCTACTCTGTTCAATTTTTCGCAGATAGTTACTTCAGCACCGTTTCTGGCCGCAGCTATCGCTGCGGTCAAACCTGATGCACCTCCGCCGATTACAGCAATTTTCATAGTTTATTCCTTATCGTTAATGGTTTTGTATGTTTTAAGAATTTGCTCCGCTACCTTAAGCCCATCGATTGATGCAGACATAATTCCTCCTGCATAACCCGAGCCTTCGCCGCAGGGATAAATCCCCCTTACATTTGATTGCATTTCATCATCCCTTAAAATTCTTAACGGTGATGAAGTTCTTGTTTCAACTCCCGTTAGCAGTGCATCCGGTCTGTCGTAATTTGTTAAAAATTTTCCAAAAGCTGTTATTCCTTCAACCAGGCTTTCACACACATAATCAGGCATGCAATCCCACAGGTTTGCAAAGGTACAGCCCGGTCTGTATGTAGGATATATTTCTCCAAAAGATGAAGAAACAATTTTTTCTTTAAAATCTTTAAAGAGCTGCACCGGAGCCCGATAATTTCCTCCGCCTGCCTCAAAGGCTTTTCTTTCCCAGTATCTTTGGAATTCTACACCTGCCATTGGATTTTCTTCGCCGCCGAAATCTTCGGGATTTATTTGTACAACCACGGCAGCATTTGCATTTTCCAAATCCCTTTCGTGAAAACTCATTCCGTTTGTAACAACTCCCCCGGCTTCGGAGGCGGAAGCAGTTACAACTCCACCCGGGCACATGCAAAATGTATATACGCTTCTTCCATTTTTACTTTTATGAACAAATTTATAGTCAGCAGGACCTAAGAGTGGATTCCCTGCCATTTCTCCGTACTGAGCTTCGCATATCATTTTTTGAGGGTGCTCTACCCTGACACCAATAGCAAATGGTTTAGCTGTTAGTTTTAACTTATTATTCAGCATTTCAAATGTATCTCTTGCGCTATGTCCTATTGCAAGTACCAATATATCCGTTTCAATAATGTCACTTTCGGTAACAATGCGTTGGACAGCATTATCCTTAATAATTATGTCCGTTAAACATTCTTCAAACCTGAATGTTCCACCCAGACTTATTATTTTTTTTCTTATATTTACAAGAACATTTCTAAGAAGGTCTGTTCCTATATGAGGTTTGTTAATATATGTGATTTCCGCCGGGGCACCTGCTTCAACAAATTCTTCCAATACTTTTTTGCCTCTTTTTGACCTGTCCTTAATTAAAGTGTTAAGTTTACCGTCGGAAAATGTTCCTGCTCCTCCTTCTCCAAACTGCACGTTTGAGCTGTAGTTTAAAATGCCTTCTTTCCAAAATTTTTCAACATCTTTGACTCTTTCCTTAACAGTCTTTCCTCTTTCGAGAATTATAGGTCTGTAGCCTTTCTCTGCAAGAAGCAGTGCGCAAAAAAGCCCTGCGGGACCGCTTCCTACCACTACAGGCCTGTTGTTTAAGGGCTTTTCTCCTGTAGCTTGCACATCATATATAAATGGCTCTGCAACGGAAATGTTGTTGTTTCTTTTGGAAATTTTCACTTCCTTGTATGTATCAACATCTAATGTATAAATAAAAAGTATTTCATCTTTTTTCCTCGCATCAATTGATTTTCTGAAAATAGAAATCTCCTTGATTTCTTCTTTCTTAATTCTTAAGGCTTCTGCTGCTTTTATTAACAGCTCTTCCTCCTTATGATCTATAGGCAGCTTGATTTGCTGAATTCTATACATATCGTACACCTCTTTAACTTCCTGTCATTTAAAATTCTGCCATGTACTATATCAATATCCTTATCGATCTATCGGGCTTGACATAATAATATATGTTTCCGTATTGCCGTAAACCTGAATTTCTCTTACCAATTCTTCTAAATGCTTCATTTCTCTTAAGTTTGCTTTTATTATCATGCTGTGAGGACCTGTAACGTGATGGCATTTTGCTATTTCTTCCTTGTTTTCGGCAAAATGCAAAAAATCCTTCTGGTTTTCAGGTTTAATTGATGCATTTATTAATACGGTAATAGGCTTACCTATTTTTTCGTTGTTTATTACAGCCGTATAACGCTGAATTACATCCGTTTCTTCTAATTTTTTTACTCTTTCTGCCACGGCAGGCGGACTCAATGATACTATTTTGCCTAATTCCTTCATTGAAATTCTTCCGTTATTCTGCAATATGCTGATAATTTTTAAATCTGTCTGATCCATTTTACACCACCTTATTATTATGTATACTTAAAAACAGATTCCTTATAAAAGGGTTGCAAAAATTAAAAAATTAAACCATGTACAAAGTTATCAAAATATGCTATTGTATTTATTAAAATGATAATCGCTGATTATCATTATCATCAAAATACAAAGGTATTATACCATAAGTGCAATAATCATATCAAGGAAAAGAAATGAGAGATAATTTTAATTTAACATAATAAAAGGAGAAGGAGAAAATATGACAAAACTTAAAATTACTGAAACATCTCTGAGAGATGGACATCAATCGCTTATAGCAACAAGACTTTCAACTCCCGAAATGCTGCCAATTCTGCAGGAAATGGATAAGGCAGGATACCATGCAATGGAAGTATGGGGAGGAGCAACATTTGATACCTGCCTCAGGTATTTAAATGAAGACCCTTGGGAAAGACTTAGGAAAATTAGAGCAAATATTAAAAATACAAAGCTTCAAATGCTTTCCCGCGGTCAAAATTTATTGGGATATAAAAATTATCCTGATGATATTGTTGAAAGGTTTCATAAAAATGCAATTTCTGAAGGAATTGATATAGTCAGAGTATTTGATGCTCTTAATGACATAAGAAACTTACAAAAAACAATAGATACAGTAAAATCCGAAGGTGCTCACCTGCAGTGTGCAATATCCTATACCATCAGCCCCGTACATACAAAGGAGTATTATCTTAAATTAATTAAAGATTTTGAAAATGCAGGGGCTGACTCAGTATGCATAAAGGATATGTCCGGTATATTGCTTCCTTATACTGCTTATGATTTAGTAAAATCCATAAAGGAAGTTACGAACCTGCCTATTGAGCTTCATACCCACTGTACCGGAGGAATCGGGGAAATGACTGTTCTAAAAGCAGTAGAAGCAGGAGTTGATATTGTTGACACAGCCATATCGCCTTTATCATCAGGAACTTCACAGCCTGCAACCGAATCCCTTTGTTTGACGCTTAAGGATTCGGAAAGAGATCCACAGCTTGATTTGATGAAGTTAAATGAAATTGCAGATCATTTTAAAAATGTCATGAAAAAATTTGAAGAGGAAGGAACATTAAATACAAAGGTACTTATGACAGAACCTAAGACCTTGTTATATCAAATACCCGGAGGCATGCTTTCCAACCTGCTTATACAAATGAAGTCTCTTAATGCAGTTGACAAATTTCAAGCTGTGTTGGATGAAGTGCCAAAGGTAAGAGAAGACTTGGGATTTCCTCCGCTGGTTACTCCAATGAGCCAAATAGTAGGAGCTCAAGCAGTGTTTAATATAGTTACGGGAGAAAGGTACAAAGTAATTCCTACGGAAATAAGAAATTATGTAAGAGGTCTATACGGAAAACCTGCAGCTCCCATATCCGATGAAATAAGAAAGCTTATTATCGGAGATGAAGAAGTGATAACAGTACGCCCTGCAGACCTGTTAGAGAACAGCTATGAGCAAATGAAGGAAGAAATAGGAGGACTTGCAAAGTCTGAGCAGGATGTTTTATCCTATGCACTTTTCCCGCCGGTTGCAAAAGCATTCTTTGAAAAAAGAGCCGGCAAATAACGGGACAGTGGGGACGTACCTTGGTGTCCCACTGTTTTCTTGTTTTCTGACCCGTTTCCTTTCAAATAGGCAGTTATAATTGTTAAAACAAAAAACCTCTGGAGATTGACCTAAAAAGTCCACCTCCAGAGTTTTTTAAGGTGACTTAATCTTTTTTTCATGTTCGCTATTTCTTATTCCGTAACATTTTTATTCATGCCACAACATTTCTTGTATTTTTTACCGCTACCGCAAGGGCATGGTTCATTGCGTCCAATTTTATTAGACTTTGTCATTTTAATTATTTTGGCTTTTGATGTATTAGAATTTTCTTCTTGCAATAATTCGCTTGGAGTATAACCTTTTAGCGCCCATTGACGTGTATTATTGGATAACTCAATTACTTTCAGAGTTAATACTTGTTTATATTCTAATGAAGGAATCTCTAACCATGTTTCTAAATACTTAATAATAAATGTTGGTTCTGAATCCTGATTTATTAAATTTGTTAATTGGGTTGATATTTCATCTATATCATCATCTTTCAAGTCATAACTTTCCAGTAAAAAATCAATAAAACTATTCATTTCAGGAGAAGTGTTTTTATGATTTTGATTACCTGCCTTTAAAAGTTGACTTTTAGTAAATTGATAATAATCAAGTTCAGGTCTTTTATTATGTTCTTCTATAATATTTTCGCTGTCAAATACTCTCGCATCTTTATAACCATATGATGGTATTTTATCCAAATTTTCATATAAATTGCAAGCAAGTGATATGACTTCTGCAAACTGATTAATATTTATATTCTCTTTAACATACTTCTGTACATTTTTAATGAGTCTCCATGAATCCATTACACCATAGTAATATAGCATTCCTTGTGTTAATTGTATCCACTCTGTATTTCTATGAATAACTTTTTGTCTTTCTTCAGTATCTAATATGTTGAATTTTTCCATTAATTCAACCGGCATGACAAGTATCCTTTCTCCGTTCTTAAGTCCGGGAAAAGTTATTGCATACCTCATTAAGTTCTCTATTATAGAGAATTTTATATCTTTGCAAGGTATTGCTCCTGAATTTTTTACTATTGATTTTATTAAATCATAAGTGTTTTGATCTAATATACGTATTATTCCTTCAAATTTATGAGGTATTATTTTTATTAGCTCAGATGCTAATTCTGACTTTTTCAAAGAGCTTAACCCTTGTAATTTATAGTTTTTACAAATATGTGACATTTCATCCTTAGTTAACCTACAAATTACATCATTTAAGTTGCATGGAATTTCTATTTCACTAAAAAGCTTTTCCTCTCTTCTTTCTTGCAGATATTGCATATGTTTTTTAGCGTCTTCCAAAGCCTTTAGTATGATTCTAGCTGTTTCTTTATTTAATTCTTTTTTCATTTTCAACCCCTTGGGGACGTACCTTGGTGTCCCACTTTTTTAAGTATCTCATATTTTCCTTATTTATTTTAAGTGTTTCATTTATTATAATTGCGTTATTTGCACCTTGATATTACACCTCTGGATATTCCCGTAGCCCTCTCTATTTGTCTGATTGAAAACTTTTCAGTGGTTATTAATTGCTTAATTATTCTATTCCTATAATCAATTGGCATTTCTCCTAACTTAGTAGGTTCCTTACCTTTTAATATTTCCTTTATTCTCTTTTTTACAAATTCATCATCAAATTTTTGTATTTTATCTGATATTTCATATTCTTCTTCATTAATTTCAAAATTAAATTTTATGAAACTGTCTCTATCAATTATTGACATTATAAAATCTGTATTGCATATTTCACTCTTTCCCAAATATTCTTTGAAGCTGCTCCACTTATAACTGTCTATTTTAGATGTTAGTCCGCCCTTGACAGGATTTTGATGTATATACCTTGCTAAGGTTAATAAGTAATCTTCTGTTTCAACAGGATCGCTTTTAAATCTGTTTGCAATTAGTATTCCACTTCTATCATATTTTCGGTTAAACCAGCCTGCATATCTTGTAAGTATTCTTTGCATTATCAATGATATTTCACCCAATTCCAATTCCTTTATTATTAGGTGCACATGATTGTTCATTAAAACATATGCATAAATATCAAAGCTAATTTTTTCTTTTAAATCAGAAATAATTTCTAAAATTTTCTCATAATCTTTATCTTCCTCGAAAATATTGAACCTGTTAACTCCTCTAAAAATTACATGATATATTCCAGTCTCACTCAATTTTCTGGCAACCCTTGGCATGAAGATCACCTGCCTTTTTGCTTTTAATTATATGATATTTTCCATATAATGTCAAAATGTTAAAATGATTTCAAATATATGCAGTGGGACAGCAAGGTACGTCCCCACTGTCCCGCTAGAGGTTTTTTAGTTGGTTTTGCATTAGAACACCGACTATTTCTGCAAATCTTTCGGGATAATATATACGGGCAAAGTTATGTCCGTATATTTTTTTTGCTGTCGGTATATCCTCATCTTCGCCGGTAAAGACGCAAAGAATTGAATTGCCGTTATTTATGCCTCTTTTCACTTCAAAGGCAGTATCTATTATACCGGTAGCCCCCGCATACTTGGTCTGCTCCTGCTTTATTCCCGTGTCGGGAATGCACTGGGTGTCATTAGGCTTGCAGTCTGAAAGAACAATGAGAATTTTATTTAAATAATTGCTGCCTTCCATCATGTACAATGCCGTTCTTATTGCCAAGCCGTCACGGTTGCAGCCCGTTGTTTTATAATTGAATATTTTAGTGTTTTTATCTGTTTCATCATAATCACGGTAAAGATTTATAACGGTGTAATTTCTTAGGCTTGAAAATGAGTATACTCTGACGGGAATTTGGCACTGAGTAAAGCTTTCTGCAATAATATACGCTTCCGCTGCGATTGTTTCCTGTCTTTCATGCTGCGATGCGGATGCATCAAGCAAAATATCTACCGATAAATTTCCGATATCGTTGTTATATACTTTCGTGAAAACTCTGTTATCATTTAAATAGACATTTCTCCAAATTTTTGGTGCATTAAGTCTTCCTGCTTCGGATTTTCCGGTATATGATTCAAAATATGCAAGCATAGTGTTTCTGATTTTATTTGTAAGCTTTAAAATACTGTTTTTGTATTTTATATAATTGGAATTGAAATGCTCTAAATTAATTTCCCTTTGCTCTTTCAATGCTTTATTGAAATACAATGCATTAATATCATTGCTGAATTCATCATCAAATTCTCCTCTGGTGAAATGAAGATGAGTATTTTTATGGTTACCGATACAAAGTTTTCGCTCTATTAAATATGTTTTTTTATCGGGAAAAATTGAAGCACCGAAATATTTACGAATATACTGTCTTTCCGAATCATCTTTCTTTTCAATTTTAACTTTCTTAGCTGATTTTTTAATTTTTCCCTTTTTTTCTTCATAGAAAACTTCTCTTGACGTTTCAGCTGAATCCAAATACAGCTCTTTCATAGTTTCCATGTCTGAATCGCTAAGTCTTTCTTCTTCGCAGTATTGGATTTGTCTTTGCACTCTTTTTTTGTTTATTTGGGCGTTTACTTCATATTGACCGTAATTGAACCTGAAATATTTCTTGATTATTTGGTTCATTTTTAAAATTATTTCTTCTGTTGAAGCATCACCGAATTCAAGGTCGTTTAAAATATTTAAAGCATTGCCTGTTATTCCCGGAGCTTTACCTAATGCTCTTTTAAAGTGAGCATTTGTCAGTACATTTAATAAATTATCATCAAAAACTTCAGTTTCACCTGCTAATACTTTTCTTGCATAATTTTTTCTAAGGCTTACTATTACAGGCCTTTCGTTTTTTCCTTTATCAAATGCACTCTTTTCCAAGCCTATCCAGAAAAGTTTTTCATAAAATTCATGCTCTCTGTCTGTTTTAAGATAATTAAAAAAGCCTCTCAGCAAAGTGTAGTCATAGTATTTGTGAACAGCCCCTATTATATAATTCCAATAGATATCCGCTTCACCGTTTTTATCATAAGCCTTGAATTGAGGCTCGATGGAATAGTCGTCCGATGCATTCCAAATAATATTTAGAGCTCTTTTATCGTCTTGTGCTGTGTTGTTCATGCTCACCTAAAAATTTCATTCCTTCCTAAATTTTCAGCTATTCGTAGGCGTATAACATCCTCTACAAGCGTTCGCTCGAAATCATCAAATGATTTGTTTGTAATTCCCATCTGCAATGCTTTGAAAGGAGATAGTCCTTTATCCATTAAATTAATTGAAGCTAAAAGTCCCCTCAAATCAACCGACTTAGTTGAAATCTCGGCATTTTCGCTTTTTAACTGCAAATCCTTGAAAAGCCCTGCAAACTGCTCAACATATTCTTCTCTTAAATTTGGATATTCTCTTTGCAATAATTTTCTTAAATTCTTTGATGAAATATTAGGCATATTTATTACCATGAAACGGGATGTCAATGCTTCGTTTAACTCTCTTGTGCCGGCATAACCGTAATTCATGGTTGCAATAAAACGGCTTGCGTCATCAATTGTAATTTTGTCATATCCGGGCACGTCAATTATTCTTCTATAGTCTAAGGTTGCATGAAGTACTGCAACGGAATCATTTTTGGCCATGTTTATTTCATCCAATACGCCAAAGCCGCCCCACTTTGCACATTCGTAGATGGGACCGTTTCTGAATACAACCTGACCGCCCTCGAATGTGTCAGTTCCGATCAATGATGTTGAATCTGTGTTAACATGGAACGATATATCCCATTTTGGTCTGCCGAATGCTGCAGATAAGTTTTCCGCCAGCACATTTTTGCCTGTAGCTTTGGAGCCCACCAACAACAGGTTTTCCCCGCAAAGAAGAGCGGTAATTGCTTCTTCCCAAACATCATTGCCGTAATAATTGTACTTTGGCGTAGGAATTCTGTATTCCATCTTTGATTCTACCTTATAAAACTTTCTGAACTTCTCAACGTCATTTATCAGGTTTTCGCTTATTCCTTCTTTTCTCAAAAATTCTAACATTTTTCCTCCTAAAATATAATGTCCATAACTTGTCTTATGTTGTTTACCGGGATTATTTCCATGTTTTTAACTTCTTTTGAAATTTCTGCATTGGCTTCTGCTATGACCGCTCTTTTAAATCCCATCTTTTTTGCTTCCAAAAGTCTTTTTTCAATTGAATTAACTCCTCTTATTTCTCCGGTTAGCCCTACCTCGCCTATAAGAACGGTCTTAAAGTCGACGGGTATTTCTTTGAAGCTTGATGCCAAAGCGCATAGTATTGCCAAATCGCATGCAGGCTCTTTGATTTGCAGCCCTCCGGTTACATTAATAAATATATCGGAGCTTTGAATTGACAGACCTGCTTTCTTTTCCAATACAGCAATCAGCATGGATGCCCTGTTTTTATCAATTCCCGTGGTTACCCTGTTGGCAAATCCAACAGGAGAATATGTTACCAAGGCCTGAATTTCTATCAGAACGGGTCTCGTACCTTCCATTGCTGCAGTAACTACGGTGCCGTAAGCATCAAGAGGTCTTCCCTTCAAAAATACTTCCGAAGGATTTTCAACCTCTATAAGTCCTCTGTCCCGCATTTCAAAAATACCTATTTCATTGGTTGAGCCAAATCGATTTTTAACAGCTCTTAATATTCTATATGAAAAATGCCTCTCTCCTTCAAAGTATAAAACAGTATCAACCATGTGCTCAAGTACTCTTGGTCCTGCAATTGCACCTGATTTTGTAACGTGTCCCACTATGAAGGAAGCCATATTTCTTGTTTTCGTAATTCTCATTACCATTGAAGTCACTTCCCTGACCTGGGTAACGCTGCCCGGGGCACTGGGCACATCGGGTGAATATATAGTCTGAATTGAATCAAGTACAAGCAAATCCGGCTCTTCTTTATCTACGTGCTCGATTATTATGTCAATATTCGTTTCAGCAAGAACATACAGCTCACCGTCTCCTATCCCCAACCTATCGGCTCTTATTTTTATCTGCTCTCCCGATTCTTCTCCGGATACATAAAGTACTTTTAATTTTTGCTTTGCAGCGTGGTCTGCAACCTGCAGAAGAAGTGTTGACTTGCCGATACCGGGATCTCCTCCAACTAGTATCAGGGAGCTTTTTATTATTCCTCCGCCCAATACCCTGTCCATTTCAACGCTTCCTGTTGAGATTCTTTCTTTTTTGGTGGATGTGATCTTGTTTATTTTTTCAATTATACCCTTGCTGATACCTCTTTGACTTTTGGAGTCACTTTTTTTAGTTTCAAATTCCTCCACAAAGGTATTCCATTCTTCGCAGGAGGGACATTTGCCAAGCCATTTGGCCGTTTCATAACCGCATTCCTGGCAAACAAATTTGGATTTTATCTTAGCCATGATTCACCTGCTTTCACTGCTTTCATACGCTAATTAACTATAACGCAAACCTGTATAATATGTCAATAGTAGTATAAATAACATCCTTGCCTGACATTGGTATGAATAAGATTTCTGTCATTGCTATGAATAAGCTACGTGTCATTCTGAGAGCTTTAGCTCGAAGAATCTCATTATTAAACCTGAGATCCTTCGCTTACGCTCAGGATGACAAAGCTTCGTTCACATTAAGAATTATAACTCCGTTTAAGCAAAAAATAATGAAAAATTATTATTGACATAAGGGGTGTGGATATGTATAATAAAAGCTGTTTCAGTGTTTAGTAATTTTAAACTTTGAGTTTAGTAAAAAATGTGAGGTTTATATGAATATTGGAGAAAATTTAAAAAGGTTGAGAGTTGCCAATTCTCTCACACAGCAGGAATTGGCTGACAGATGCGAATTGACAAAGGGGTATATTTCGCAGCTTGAGAGAGATTTGACTTCTCCTTCCATAGCAACTCTTACGGATATATTGGAGTGTCTGGGGACGGATTTAGGAAGCTTTTTCAATGAAGCCGTGGACAGTAAAATTGTGTTTAAACAAGATGATGTATTTGTAAAAGAATCAGAGGACAATTATATTATTAACTGGATTGTTCCAAATGCACAGAAATATAAAATGGAGCCCATATTGGTGGAACTCGGAAGCGGCAGCAAAACAAAAACAGATGAGCCTCATGAAGGCGAAGAGTTCGGTTATGTTTTAAACGGCTCCATACTTTTAAACTACGGCAATCAAGTGTACAAGGTTAAAAAGGGAGAGTCTTTTTACATTAAGGCAAACAAAACTCATTATATTGAAAATGTGGGAAAAAGCAAAGCGCGTGTACTATGGGTAAGTACTCCGCCGTATTTTTAGCAGGAGGTAAGAATGAATAATGCAATTATACAATTAAATAATATTACCAAAAAATTTGACGGAGAAATTGTTCTTGACGATATTACCTTATCCGTGAAGGAAAATGAATTCGTAACTTTTTTGGGACCAAGCGGCTGTGGAAAAACAACTACTCTTAGAATTATCGGAGGCTTTGAAACTCCTGATGAAGGTGAAGTTTATTTTGACGGCAAATTAATCAATGACGTTCCTCCTTTTAAAAGACAGCTGAATACCGTGTTTCAGAAATATGCTTTGTTTCCTCATTTAAATGTTTTTGAAAACATAGCATTTGGTCTGAGAATAAAGAAAATGGATGAAAAGACCATTTCCGAAAAGGTTGAAAAAATGCTTGAGCTTTTTAATCTCAAAAATTACGGCAAAAGAAGGATTGACCAGTTAAGCGGAGGACAGCAGCAGCGTATTGCAATAGCAAGAGCTTTGGTAAATGAGCCCAAGGTACTTTTGCTCGATGAACCCTTAGGTGCTTTGGATTTAAAATTAAGAAAAGAAATGCAGCATGAGCTCAAAGCAATGCAGAAACAGCTTGGAATAACATTTATTTATGTAACTCATGACCAGGAAGAAGCTTTAACAATGTCAGACACGATTATAGTCATGAATGAAGGCATTATTCAACAAATGGGTACTCCCATAGATATATATAATGAGCCTGAAAATGCGTTTGTGGCAGATTTTATCGGAGAAAGCAATATATTGGACGGAATTATGATAGATGATTACTTGGTTGAATTTTTAGGAAAGAGATTCGAATGTCTCGATTCAGGATTTGGAAGAGGCGAAGAAGTTGATGTGGTTATTCGCCCTGAAGATTTAGATTTAACTCCTGCCGGTGAAGGAAAGCTGGAGGGAATTGTAAAGTCGGTAACATTTAAAGGTGTTCATTATGAAATGGACATAGTAGCAAATAATTTTGAGTTTTTGGTTCATTCAACCGATATGGCCCCTGTAGGAACAACTGTCGGTTTAACCTTAACTCCTGACGATATTCATATAATGGAAAAGGGAGAATAGCTTTGAAAAACAGAACAAAATATTTTGCTTACCCCTATGTCTTGTGGATATTTTTGTTCATTGCTTTACCGGCATTTTTGGTGCTTTTATACAGCATTACCACAAAAGAATCTAACGGACTTACAACGATTCATTTTACATTAGAAAATTTCAAGAAATTTTTTCAACCCATGTATTTGAACATTTTATGGGACTCCATCTACTTAGCGGCAATTTCAACCATAATATGTTTGATACTCGGATACCCTGCGGCATTAATAATTTCTAGGGCACATGTGTCAAAGAGAAATACTTTGTTGTTTCTTTGTATTTTGCCCATGTGGATGAATATGCTCCTTAGAACTTATGCTTGGATGACCATACTTGGAAACAATGGAATTTTAAATAACATTTTTGCTTTTTTAGGTCTTCCGAGGTTTAACATGCTTTATACAAGGGGCGCTACCGTAATGGGTATGGTTTACAACTTTATTCCCTTTATGATACTGCCCATTTATACTGCATTAAGTAAAATGGATAAAGCCCTTTTGGAAGCAGCCGACGATTTGGGAGCAGACAAAAGAACAGTTTTTAGAAAAGTTATTTTCCCCTTAAGCATGCCCGGTGTAATTTCGGGCATCATAATGGTTTTTATGCCTGCGGTAAGCACATTTATCATTCCTCAACTCTTAGGAGGAAATAAAAGCATGATGATAGGAAACTTGGTGGAAAAATTGTTTATTTTAAACGGAGACTGGAATTTCGGCTCAGCCATATCCATTGTAATGATGCTTATAATTCTTTTATCCATGTCAATTATGAATAAATTTGATGTTGATAAGGAAGGAGGAGCAAGGTTATGGTAAAAAAATATTTATCAAAAATATATATGGGCATTATATTTATATTCCTCTATGCTCCGATTATAGTTCTTGGTGTATTTTCCTTTAATGAATCAAAATCGAGAGGAAACTGGACAGGATTTTCACTGAAGTGGTACATTGAGCTTTTCCATGACCACGATATACGAATGGCTTTTTATTACACAATAACGATAGCAATCATTACGGCAATAGTATCTACAATTTTGGGTACAATAGCAGCAATAGGAATAAATGCAATGAAGGGCAGACAACAAGCTTTAATACTCAATGTTAATTACCTTCCAGTTGTAAATCCCGATATTGTTACGGGTATATCCCTGATGATTTTATATATTTCATTTAATATGGATTTTGGATTTATGACAATGCTATTGTCTCATATAGTGTTTAGCACTCCCTATGTAATATTGTCAATACTTCCAAAGTTAAAGCAGCTCGATGTACACATGACCGAAGCTGCAATGGATTTAGGGGCAACTCCCATGTATGCTCTAAGAAAGGTAATACTTCCTGAAATAAAGCCGGGAATTATTACGGGATTTTTGATGGCATTTACATTGTCCATTGATGATTTCATCATAAGTTACTTTACCAAGGGCGAAGGTGTTACAAACCTTTCAATTGTGATTTATTCAATGGCAAGAAGAGGTGTCCGCCCTACAATCAACGCTCTTTCAACAATAATGCTGATAGTAGTATTATTGTTAATGATATTGATAAACAAAAGAACTAACGGGCATGATAAACCCAAAAAAATATATCGAAGTGAGGTATAGAATGAAAAGAAAATTAATTTTGACATTTTTAGTTTTAAGCTTGATAATTCTTGCTGCAACCGGATGCAGCTCTGAAGAAAAACAAACATTGAGTATTTTAAACTATGATATTTACATTGACAAAAGTTTATTGACCGAATTTGAAAAAGCCAACGATGTTACAATTAAATATGACACGTATTCAACGCCGGAAGAAATGTATATAAAGGTGAAATCCGGGGCTTCAAAATATGATTTGATTATTTCAAGCGAATATATGATTGAGCGCATGATTAATGAAAAATTGGTTAATAAATTAAATTTCGATAACATTCCGAATTATAAATATATCGGCGAAGATTTTAAAAACCATGTATATGACCCTGATAACGAATATTCGGTTCCGTATTTCTGGGGGACCTTAGGCATATTGTACAATAAAAAAACTGTAGATGCATCTTCTGACAGCTGGGCTATGCTTTGGGATGAAAATCATGCTCAAAAAATTATAATGATGGATTCGCAAAGAGATTCATTTGCAGCTGCGCTAAAATTATTGGGATATTCAATTAACACGGTTGATGAAGGAGAGCTCGATGAAGCAAAGGAACTCCTTATTAAGCAAAGACCTCTTGTTATGGCTTATATAACGGACGGTTCACCTGCAATTATGGTAACCGAAGAAGCTGATATGGCGCTTGTTTGGTCAGGTGAAGCGGTTGCCGCAATGTCCGAAAATGAGAATTTGGATTTTGTAATTCCAAAGGAAGGCAGCAATATTTGGATTGATGCTATGGTTATTCCTTCGACTACCCAAAATCAGGAATTAGCCGAAAAATTTATTAACTTCTTATGCTCCACCGAAGCAACGTTAAGAAACATAGACGAAGTATGGTATTCTACAGTACATACCGAGGCTATTAAACAAGTGGATGAAGAACTCTTAAACAACCCTGCTTTTAACATTCCAAAGGAAGATATCGCAAAGATGGAAATGTTGAGAGACCCGAAAGAATTTATAGAATTATACACTGAAAGATGGACTGAATTAATGGCACAGTAATCATCTTTAAATTAAAACCGGTGCCGGGCACCCAATAGGGTGCCCGGCACCGCTTCATATATATTTTATAAAAACTCACAATACTTACATCCGCTGCAAGTTTCGACTTTACCTTCAAATATTCTTTTTATTATATCAGCGGTATTATATGCTTCTTTATTTTTCTTATCTATCTTTAAATCATGCAATATTATTTTTTTTGGTGACACACTCATTAAAATATTTATTACAGTTTCGTCGTATTTTAATTCGGTATTCAATTCAGTTGAAAGCTCTACATTTGAAAAATAATTGAGCTTTTGCATATTCTTGTCATATACCTGGATTTTATTGTTATTAAACATTACATTTACAATATCATATTGATTTTCTTCCGAATCTGATATCAGTTTTATAATGCTTATAAAATCCATGTATTCCTTTTTCATCAAATATGAGTCAATGCACTTTTCTACTACCTGTGCTGCATAAAGCTTTAGAAATTTTAGTCTGAAGTTTACAAATCCGTTTAAATTTATATAATTGGACTTTTCTATTACTTCTTTAAATTTATTTTTAATTATTATGTGTATTTTAATATCATTGTCTATTTCCTCTTCGATATCGGATATTATTGTGCTTACTTCTTCATCGTCAAAGTAAAAATAATTTTCCTTTAAAATTTTTATACCAACTAACTTAGTGTATTCAACCAAAAGCTTGGTTATTTTTGCTGTTATTTTTTCAAGGTACTCTCTCTTGTTTATTTTATTATCCGTAAAATATCTTATTTTTATATTTCCTTCATCGGTAGACGATAATTCTATATTTATATCACTTTCCTCTATGTTAGTTATAATCCTTATATTATTATAAATTTCATGATTTTCATTTTCATTTAACTCTAATGATAGTAGCTCCACTTAGTCACTCCTCTCGGTCAAGGGAGGTTATATTATCGGTATCAGCGTTCCTAAGTCTGTAATTTGCTGTTTTGAAGCTTCATCATAAATATATCCTGACGACTGGATGAATTCTCTTAATGAAACAGAAATATTTTCATCAAAAATTTTTCCGGTTGACAAAAATATTTTTTCATTAATCAATCCTGTACAGCCTCCTATAAATCCGTTGTTGTATCCTTTTAAATATACAACTTTTGGGTCTATATACATGCAGTCTATATTGTATGATATTAGTTTTTCATGTATCAAGAAATCCGATGTCAAAGCTTTATTATCACTGACAGGAGCAATTGAGCACTTTGTATAGCCTTGATTTACATGAATGAATTGAATGCCCGCTTCTTCCAAATAATATTTTAAAACCTGGTCTGTATACTTTGTATTATGCAAAGCATATCTCCCTATTCTTGCTACATTATATGCTATATCCTCAGGATAGTTTCTGCTAAGAGTTTTTCCACCTTTAATAACTTTTATTCCTAGGCTTCCCAAAACATTTCGGTAATAATCATAAACGTTTGGAGCTGCAACAAAAGTTTTAAAATCTATGGGAAAAATTACCATATCCGGATGACCGGCCACAGGCTCATGCAGCTCATTGCATTTAATGGATTTTATAGGCTCTATATTTAATTTTTTTAGATAATTCAGTATTTCTTCACTTGCTCTGTAATCAATAATTACATAGCGAGGCTTTTGAGTCGGAATGTATGGATTCATATTATCTCCCGTTGAATGAGTCTCATTCACAGATTATATCATTAAGGTATATATTATTCTACAAAAAATCATGAGGTTCTTCAAGCTAGCTCTCAGAACGACAAAAATGCTATTTATAGTAAAATAAAATGATATAATTATAAAATTATATCATTTTTATATTAATCCAAATAAATTTATCAGGCAATTTCTACAAGTGAGTTGATTTATCCTCCTGCCAAGAGATGTATAATTTCAACATTATCACCGTCATTAATAATAGTTGTTGGGTAATCTTCCTTTTCGATATGTTTTCCGTTTACTTTAACTATTATTTTAGGAAAGGTGAAACTTTTCATCTCTATAATTTTTTCTATTGTCAATCCCTCTTCCCAGGGAAAGTCTCTATTGTTTAGTTTTATAATTTATACCACCTCCGAATGTAACTATACTCCCGTCCCCTTGTTATTGCAGGTCTTTGATTACTTCTATTAATTCAGGAAGTTCCATATCCAAATATTTTAGATGTTCTAATGTCGGGACGCCGTTTGAATTCCATCCTCTTCTTTTATAGACTGCATCTATAAGCTTTTCATATTGGCTTTCTCTATACTTTCTCAGTACCGCCATCTTTTCTTCGGTAGTCTTGCCTTCTATATCATAACCGATTATTTCTTTAAGCTGTTTGTCGTATCTTTCCTGCCTTGATTCATATTCTTCCTTGGTTACCGGACCCATTGAGCGGTAAGGAGTTTTATCGTTTTTCCTTAAACCCTTACCCATTCTTATGTTAAAAATTTTCTGGAAGTTATAAACCCTTTCAGATTCTTTTATCATGTCATCAACGGTTAATTTCTTGCCTGTAACTCCATATACCACATCAAGATAATTTTGAACATGTTCAGGCACTTTTGCAGGCTCATCGGTATATTTATTGTCCGCCGGAACTATGTCATTCCAAGGGAGCTTGCAGAATCCATACAAGCCGAACCAAGTCCTGAACATAGGAAAGTAATGAAGAGCTTCAGCCTTATCTTCGAAGGTTGGTATTTGATTGTTTACCATATCCATAAAAATCAGCCATGCTTCATCATGCTGAGGACCTTTGTTTGTTAAACCGTATCCTCCCTGCTGAGCCAGAGATTCTTTCGAGCCGTATTCCGAATATTCAAGCCCCTTTTGCTCCATTCCTATGTCAAACAAGAATTCTTCATCAGCTCCGTATTTTTCAACGAATATTTTTTTCATCCTGTGGACTCCCTGACCTACAACTGTTCCAAAGCCTTCTCCCTTGGACATCTGGTGCAAGAGTTCGACTGATGCATAAAAGTTGCCGAAATTCAATTCTAAGCCGCCTGTAATTTCCTTGTTGATTATACCTCTTTCATAGCATTCCATTGCAAATGCCGTTGCAGTACCAAATGAAATTGTATCTATGCCATAGGTGTCGCAATAGAAGTTTAATTCCAAAATTGCTTCCGGGTCAAAAATAGCACAATTTGCTCCTAATCCTGCCGCATTTTCATATTCGGGACCGTCTACTGTAACTCTATGTCCCTTATAAGGTCCTGTCTTTATGAGGAAATTATCCGCACCTTTGGCGCAGGCCATAGAGCAGCCGTACCAGCAGCCGTCTTGAACTCCCTGAGTCAGGTATTTTTCAATAAATACCGTGGATTTAATATTTTGTGTGTCCGGATGGCTTCCATATTGGAAATTCATAACAGGAAGCAAATCATAGGCATCCATTATTTCAATAATATTTGCCGTGCCTATTTTTCGCATATTGTTTTGCAAATGGTCTAAGTCATGAATTTCCTTATGATATTTTATTCCGGTTTTATTAATTATTGACTGGTCAAAATTATTGTTTAAATTGCCTTTTACACCGCTGTATTTTACAATCAGTGCCTTAAGCTTTTTATTTCGAAATACGGTTCCTATTCCACCCCTGCCTGCTTGTTTTAGTCTTGTTACTTTTCTTCTGGGGTCATAGAATGTAAAATTTAATATTCCAAAACGGGAATGCTCGGCACCTGTTCCTGCGGTTACAACAGCTACATTTCTTTTATCATCTTCATTGTCCGCATACATTTCGGTAAGCTGCTCTCCCAAAACATGTGCATCAACAGCTTCCAATGGTGCTTCTTCAATTGTTACAAGGCCATTATTCCCATCAATATATACAATTATATCTTTATCTGATTTGCCCTGTATTTCAAGAGCGTCCCATCCCGAAAATTTCAAAAGAGGTCCAAAAAATCCGCCTACATTTGAATCTATGGGAATATCCGTTAAGGGTGAAATGCTGCATACCAATGATTTTCCTGTTCCTGCATATTGAGTTATACCGCAGACAGGACCCCCTGCAATAATTATTTCATTTTCCGGGCTATCCCACTTCGTTTCAGGACTTGTTGCATTCCACAGATACCACAAGCCAAAACCCCTTCCCCCTACAAATTTTTCTTTCATCATTTCGGTTATCGGCTTAGAGGTTATTGTATTGTCTGAAATATTAACATACAGTGTTCTGTTTGTATATCCTTTGTCTATTTCTCCGAGTTCATATTTATATTCGGTTAAGACTTTATGATTTTCTTTCATTTTTATAATATCCATTTTGTCCTCCTATCTGTTAAAAACCTTATCTATTGGCATTTCTCTTGCTTCCTCATCGCTTCTTTCAGCTATATAAATTGCCTCCGTAGGACATTCTTTGGCACATAATCCGCATGCTATACATTTAAAAGGCTCTATATAATCATCATGCTGCCTCATGGATAAGAGAGGGCAAAATCCCACACACATAAAACAACCGACGCAAATTTTCTTGTCAATTCTAACAACCCCAAACTTGTCCCTCTTTATTGCCATAACAGGACAAATATCGATGCATTCTCCGCATTGATTGCAAACATTTATTTCAGGGGTGTCCTCTTTTTTGATTTGTATGCATGACTTTTCCGGATTATCCTCTTTAAAATATGTTTTAGAGCATATGCTTTCGCAAGCCCCGCACTGGATACATTTACTGTCGTCTTTAGCCAAATATTTCATACTGACCTCCTCTTGTATGTTAATATTAATTAGATTTCATTCATTTATAATCACTTATATTATATAAATATTTTTAATATATTTCAATTTCTTATAGTATTATTAATGTGCTAATATTTTTCTATTAGTTGCTCCTTTTCTCGCAATATCATTCTTCAATATATTTCAAAATATTTTTTAGTTTGTCTCCTTCAAACATATATTTCTTATTGCAGAAATGGCATACTGTTTCTATTTTCCCGTCTTCCTCAATTATTTTTTTCAGCTCATTCTTACCCAATGAAATTAATGCCTGCTCCATTCTTTCCTCGGAGCAGTCACAATTAAAAGAAACGGGAATTCTGTCGAAAACCTCGATATCAAAATCGGAAAATATTTCTTTTGCAATTTCTTCTAGATCTTTTTCGTTATTAAAATAATCTGATATTGATTTTAGATTATTGAGGGTATTTTCTAATTTAACAAGGTCTTCTTCCTCAATAAAAGGCAGTGTTTGAACCATAAAGCCTCCTGCGGCTTTAATGCTGTAATCTATATCCACTAATACACCCAAGGCTACGGCAGTATTTTGCTGTTCCGACAAATAATAATAAAATGCTATGTCTTCTCCAATTTCTCCTGTTACCAAATCGGTGCTTCCCACATAGGGCTCCTTCAATCCTATATCCATCATAACGGTGAGCTTGCCTTGAGTCCCGACAGCTCCTCCTACGTTTAATTTACCGTTTTCTTTCAAGTCTAAATCAACATTCGGATTGCCAACATACCCCTTAACATGGCCTGAATTATCCGAAACAACCAAAATTGTACCTATGGGACCTCCACCGTTTATATTAATTGTTAATCTGTCTTTTTCGTTTTTCATCATATAGCCCATCATGAGACCGGCTATAAGAGTCCTGCCTAAAGCAGCAGAAGCTGTCGGTGTCGTATTATGGTGCTGCCTTGCTTCTTCCACCGTATTTGTTGCCCTTACCATAAAAAGTCTAAAAGTATGTTTTTTATCCATTGCTCTAATCATGTAATCCATTGTTATGTCCTTTCATTGTCAAATTTGCATGCGGAAAAAACTGCCCGCAAAGAGGTGTCAGAATATTCTTTTTCATTGTAGTCATCAAATATCTCGATATTTTCAAATCCTGCATCCTCAAGTAAGTCTATTATCTCATCAACTGTATGAATATATTGAGTTTGTTCTTCAGTAATTCTTGTATATTTATCTGTGTCCTTAATAAAAAAGTTTATTTCAATATTTATTTTTTCATCATTAACAAGTTCATTTTCCCAAACATAAAAAATATCTCCGTCATCATAAACATAAGTATCACAAAACATTTTATCATATTTGTATTTTGTGCTCATGTCAAAAATGAATTTGGAGCCTTCATTTAAATGATGGTAAATCCTTTGGAAAAAAGATTTCACTTCTTCCTTTATGAGGTAATTTATGCCGTCGCAGCAGCAAATTGCTGCTTCAAATTTTTCATCTATTTCAAAATCAACCATATTTTGATTCAATAATCGAACCATAGGGCTTTGCGCCAGCTTCTCATAAGCCCTCATAAGCATGTCCTCAGACAAATCAAAGGCAGTTACCTTGTAATTGTTATCGGCTAAAAGCTTTGTTATGCCTCCCGTGCCGCAGGCAGCTTCCAAGATTTTTCTTTTTCCCTTTAATTTCTTCATTATAAAGGATGTCCACTTTTCGTAATCGATATCCATAAGCAAATCATAAATTTGAGAAAATTCTTTATAGCTGTTTTTCATTTACTTTTCCTTTACTTTTTCCTTTTCTTTTTCTTAGCTGTCATTAATCCTCCGATTCTGCCTGTTTCCTTGGCAGTTAATCCTCCCCAGCCGAACTTTTTAACTTTATCCGTAAGTCCAAGCTCTTCTGCTATTTCCATCTTCATTATATCGTTTGGTGTCGGTTCTTTTTTCTTCTTGTTTTTCTTGTTCTTCTCTTTCTTTTCAGCCATAATACCCTCCTTGTAATATTATGGCTTTTAAAAGGAAACTTATTCTAATAATCTGTTTATCTATCTCTCTTAGTGAGTAAAATTGCCCTTATTTCTCTTAAAAGCAAAAATATTTTATTCAGAGTAAATTGTATACTTATTAAAATTATAAAAAACATTACAACGGCTATTACTCTAAAATCAAAATCTAACATATTTTCTCCTTGAAATGAGACCATCTTTTTTCAATAATATCACAAGAAAAAAACCATTTCAAGAAAAAACCCCCTGGGTCAGGGGGAAATATATATAGTTTTGTATATTATTCATTAACAACAATAACCGCAGCACATGGGGATTCAGCGATAACCCTTTGAGTTACCGAGCCCACAAAAAATCTTGTGAATTTTGAAAATCCTCTTCTTCCCATTACAATATAATCATATTGACAATCGTGTGCCATTCTTATTATTTCTTCAGCAGGTTCTCCGGAAATAACCTTTTTTTCAAATTTAACCCCTTCTATATCCAGACCTTCTATAACTTTATCCAGTATTTCAGCTTGAGCTAATTTGTGATTATTTACCACATTATCATAGTTATAGTGTACTCTGAAACTATAATCACCAATGTTAAACATATCGGGTGTATTTGCCACCGATAAAAATGTAATCTCACTCCCATACTTCTTTGCAATTTCTATAGCTCTTTCAGATGCCTTTATCGAAGCCGGCGAGCCGTCAACCGGTACCAATATTTTCTTTATATCATACATAATTAATTTATCTCCCTTCATTAATATTGTTTGATATATATATACCTGTTTAAATTCCAATTAAACATTTTTTAACAAAATTTATTGTTTATAATTCTTTTGATTGATTATGTGCAGTTTCAGTGATAGAATATAGCGAAGTAAAAATTTCTCCTCTTTGGGTAAGGGGTATGGATTAAATTACATAAATTTGATTAGGAGTCATAGAAATAGATGGAAACAAAAAAAGAAACCATAATAAAAGCTGCCAGAGCAGCTTTTCCTCAAACCATTCCTATTTTGGCAGGCTATGTATTCTTAAGCATAGCCTATGGTATTTATATGAATGCTTTCGGATTCAATTTTTTATATCCCATGTTTATGAGCATGTTAATCTATGCAGGTACAGTTCAATTTGTTGCAGTAGGTCTTCTGATGGCAGTCTTCGACCCTATAAATGCTTTTGTTCTGACACTTATGATTAATGCACGCTATTTGTTTTACGGCATTTCTATGTTGGAAAAATATCGGGTTAAGGGAATAAGAGGAGCCTTTTTGATTTTTAGTATGAGTGATGAAACATTTTCAATCAATTGCACGGCAAATATCCCGGAAGATGTCGATAAGGGTTGGTTCATGTTCTTTGTAACTCTTTTTAATTACTGCTATTGGGTATCAGGCTCCATACTTGGCGGATTGTTCGGTGAATTGATTGAATTTAATACAAAGGGGCTTGAATTTGCAATGACAGCAATGTTCATTGTAATCTTTATGGAGCAGTGGCTGAAAGAAAAAAGTCATAGCAGCTCGCTGTTAGGATTGGGGATATCTTTGTTATGCCTAATTATCTTTGGCAGCAAAAACTTTATAATACCTTCAATGATTTTAATTTTATTAATCCTTTCTCTAAAAAGAGAACTTTTTATGGAAGCAGGTGAATCAAAATGACGATGACTGTCGGACAACATATTATAACAATTGCCATGGTAGTACTTGGTACAATGATTACCCGTTTTCTTCCCTTTATAATTTTTCCTGCCGATAAGCCAACACCAAAATATATACAGTATTTGGGAAAGGCGCTCCCGCCGGCTTCCCTGGGACTGCTTGTAGTGTACAGTCTTAAGGATGTAAATATATTTACGGGCAGTCGCGGTATTCCGGAGCTGATTGCCGTTATTACAGTACTTGTTATCCACCTGTGGAAAAGACAGATGCTTTTATCCATTGCTGTTGGAACAATAACTTATATGCTCTTGGTTCAATTTGTACTATGACTTTCTACCATTAAAAAACGGCTCCCTGTCGGAAGCCGTTAAAAAGTTGAATTATTAGTGCGGATAACAGGATTTGAACCTGCACAGGTTGCCCCACACGGACCTGAACCGTGCGCGTCTGCCAATTCCGCCATATCCGCTGGTCACTGAAATATGTTATCACAAATATATAATCTTTGCAATATTTTTTTCGTGCTGTCTCAACTTTCTCAATAAGTTATCAATTATTCAAATAATACAACATCATACTTTTTAATTAATTCTTCTTTTTTACTTTTATAAACTTCCTCTTGTTTAATTACAAAATAATTGTCTTTTACTTCCTGGTAAACTTCTTCAAATTCTGCACTTCTAGCAGGCATATGCTCAATTAATTTAATTATGTGATATCCAAACTGTGTTTTTACAGGTGGACTTATTTCACCTGCGCGCATTGAAAATACAGCATCTTCAAATTCTTTTACCATTTGCCCTTTTCCGAACTGTCCCAAAAATCCTCCGTCTTGCTTGGAAGGACAGTTTGAATACTCTTTAGCGGCATCCTCAAAAGACAAACCATCTGTTATATCTTCCAATATTTCATTTGCTCTTTCCTCTGTATCAACCAAGATGTGGCTTGCTTTTACCATTTCGGGTCTATTGTAAAAATACTTGTTTTTTTCATAAAAGTCTTTCAATTCTTCGTCGGATATTGTAACTTTGTTGAACATTTTTCTTAAGTTGTATTGTTGCAGCATCGACTTTTTCATATCGTTGAATACTTCGATAAATTCTTCTTCATTTTCCAGATTGTTTTCTACCGCATCCGAATACATAAGTTCATGCATAACCAATTCATCAATAAGCTTTTTTCTTCCTTCTTCTCCTTGAAAATGCACTGCATTTTGTCCTAAATTCCGTAATAAATTTTTTAAGTCTGATTCTTTTATTTCTCTTCCGTCTACTATAGCTAATACTTTATTCTCCATTTTTTCTCCTTCGTCATAAAATAAGAGGGTCTTTTCCGCGCCCTCTTTATTATTCTTCTTCTTCCATAAATTCCAATAAATTAGTCAACTCAGCAATACATTTGTCCTCGTCTGAACCTTTGGTGATTATTACTAATTCATCGCCCTTCATGGCTCCCAAAGCCATTATGCTGATAATACTCTTGCCGTTTGCTTCCTGTATACCTTTTTTGATTATAATTTCACTGTCAAAATTTCTTGCCTTTTTAACAAATAAAGCCGCAGGTCTGGCATGCAGTCCAATCTTATTTTTTAACACTACTTTTTGTGATCTCACTTTATTACACCTCTCTTTGTATGCTCGATTAAATCTTCAGCAATTTCTTCTATTTTTCTTAGTCTGTGATTTACTCCTGATTTTCCAAGGGGAGGGTCTAACATTTGACCCAGTTCCTTTAAACTTGCATTGCTGTGTTTAAGTCTTAAGTATGCAAGTTCCCTTAAATTATCCGGAAGTTGGTCTATAACCTTGTATTTTTTTAGTATTTTAATATTGTTTATCTGCCTCATTGATGTGTCTACAATTTTATCCAGATTTGCAGTTTCACAATTAATTACTCTGTTTATTTGATTTCTTGTTTCCTTAACGGCTCTTATGTTTTCAAAATCCAAGACAGCGTTATTTGCGCCCATGAGAGCTAACAAATCGGAAATTTGCTCGCTTTCCTTAATATATGTCACATAGTTGTTCTTTCTGTAAATATTCTTACCGTTTATTCCATATATTTTCAAAAGCTTTTGCAAAGTCTTGCTCTGTACTTCCTTGTTGCTTACAAATTCAGCATGATATGATTTTTCAGGATTGCTTATCGAACCGCTGCCCATAAATGAACCTTTTATAAAGGCTCTCCTGCATAAGTCGCTTGCCAGTAATTCTTCAGGTACTTCATAATTAAAATTCATTACATTAAAATCATTATCTTTAATAATTTGACTGTCTGAAAGAAATTGCTTGGTTAATTTTTCATCTATTTTAATTATATAATTATTTTGCTTTTTCAATCGATTGCTTTTAGAAACACTGACATCTGCATTTATATTATGGGCTATTTTTAAAACCTTGAATATCCGTCTTGCAACTGCTGCATTTTCAGTCAAAAATTCAAATTCTACCTTATTTAGACCCTTAATTGTGATATATCCCACAGTTCTGACAAATGCTGCCGCTTCAGCATTAGCACATAATACATCACTTATTTCTGTTCTGGACAGTTCATCTTTAACTCTCGATGAAAATGTCATGGCATCACCTACTTATATGAATGAAATTTAATATCATCTACAGCTTTTTTAATGATTTTCCTTTCATCGTCATATCGAGCTATTGTCAATGATCTTTCAAAGGGCAAAAATTTTGCATCTATAAATCCTTCATTTTTTTGAGCAGTGCAGTTCATATTTCTTGCCATCATTAAATACCAATGGACTTCTTTTCTTATGTGGATTTTATCAAGGTAGCAGGTGCGGCTGAATTCGTAACTTATTTTACCTAAATACTTAATAGGAGTTACTTTTGCTTTCGTTTCTTCATATACTTCCCTTAAGGCAGTCTCTTTCAAGGACTCGTTTTCTTCAACTCTGCCTTTTGGAAGAACCCAATCGCCGTTATACTTTTTTAACATCAATATGTTGTTTTTAAAGAAAACTATTCCTCCTGCACTTATTTCATCTACCATACTTGCCTCACCTTTTAATATTGTAGTCTTTATAATACCACAATATTAAGAAAAATCAAACATATATTTACATATTTTCAGGCCTGAAAGGTAAATTAACTATTATTTCAGAGCACTGTATTATTTGTTTGTTAAAATAATTATTTCATGACTTGTCAACAGAAGTGTGAAAAGTCTCTTGAGTTATCCACATTGATAGGGTGTAATTACCCACCGTTACAAATTCTGTGGATATCTCTTCTGTTTTAGGTTGTTTTCCTATTATATTCACACCCTTCATGCTTATTTTTATTTACTCTTGTTTTCTCACCTGAAACTTTTCATAATTAAAATCATTTTCTGTTAGATGTTGCTTTTTTATACTTTCTAATAATCCTTCTGAAATTTTCTCAATTGTTCTTTTTATTATCTTTATGCCTTTTACTCCATCTTCGTATAGTTGCATAAGTATATCTGCTAATTGTGTTAATAAATAATGGTTTTTCATTGCATTGTAGTTCAGACTATTGGCATGAGTTATTATATAACGGTAGTTTTTTTGTATATTAAACCCCTCATTTTCAATCAGCCAGCGTTTTCTCCCTGTGTCCGCAAATTCCTTTGCTGTCCAATTTGTAACTGCTATACTGGTAATCCATTGAAACTCTTTCCATTTTTTCTGTCCTTTTTCAATTTCAAGCTCCATAACTGTAACTACGTGTTTTTGATAGCAAAGCTGATTAACCCATCGCATTTTATGTATTTCTTTAGTTTTAGGTTTCCTTTTATATATTTGTTCTATTTCTAATATTTCTTCTTCACTTTCCCCCATTTTATTGATTTCATCATATTCTTCTGCCAACGAGGGTATACTTCCGTCTTTATAACGTATTAGAAATTCCCATTTATTATTTTTGCATATGTCGAATACTGGTCCGCAGGCATATAGACTATCTCCAAGTAAACATATTGGTAATCTCGGAAACATCTTCTTAAGTTCCTTTGATAATCTCTTGAATGAGTTTATTTCACAATCCTGCTTTGTCATTCCTTCTGCTTCATTTTCTATGAATTCTGTGGCTATGCTAAATACCAGGTCATCACCTAATACTATTTTTGCTTCCAATACTTGATGATAATATATGGTATATTCTTCATCAGTTCCCTTATGATATGTCTTTGTTAGACATTGATCACAATGTCTTTCTTTAAAACTGAATAATTGAGTTGCATCCACTATTATCAACCAGTGTTTCCCTAAGAATTTAGCATCATCAAAGCTTTTTTTGCGAATTAGACCATATATCATCTTTTTTCTTATTTGTTCTAATTCCGCATTATCTAATTTGCTTAAGCATTCATTTACTGTTACATAATGAGGAAGATATTCCTTCTCTTCTAATCCCAAAATCTTATATAAATTCTTTATGCATGTATCTTCGTTAAATTCGTCGTTCATTTCTTGCATAGATGCGATAGAACATACATTTTTCAATATCATCATGTATATGATTACTTCTATTTCATAAGTTATATAACTTTGATTTCTTCCATCCATTATTTTTTTGATATCATCTATTAATTCAGGAAAGTAATGTGTTTGAATTTTTAAAAACTCTTTAATTTCATTTTGTATTGTTCTTTTTATTTGTCTTCTTTCAGCCCTTGTCAATTTCAATTCTCCTCCGCATTGCGATAAAATTCTTATATTATTTTATCATATTTTTGTATTTTGTGCAGATTTGAATTGTTTTTTTACTTATTTATTGCGAAAAATATTTACCTTTCAGAGCTGTACATATTTTAAGTTTACAATAAAAATAAATATATTTCAATCTTTTCATTTCGGTGCGCAGTCTCATTCAGGCATTTTTTCTCCGAAATACTGATAGTAATCAACCCTCATATCGCCATTGAAAAGTTTTCTTTTCCTGTCTGCTTTTCTCCCAAATTCTTTTTCAAAGTTTACTGAAGAAGTGATTACATATACTGACCAAGTTTTGTCCCTGCCAAAAACTTGCCCTAATTTTTTATGAATTTTAGTAAGCTGTTCTTCATCACCTATTCTTTCCGCATATGGCGGATTGGTTATCAATACTCCATAGGAACACATCGGTTTTTCAATATGTGTAACATCCTTTACAAAAAACTCGATACAGTCATCCACTCCCGCTTCAATTGCATTTTCTTTTGCTATTCTTATTGCCTTTTCACTCACATCTGAAGCATATATTTTAATTTCTGAATCAAAATCAATTCTTTTTCTTGCTTCAATCTTTTCATTTTTCCAATATTCATCTTTAACCAATGGCCATTCCATGGAAGCAAAGTTTCGATTTAAACCGGGAGCTATATTTCTTCCGATTAATGCAGCTTCAATTGCAATTGTACCTGAACCGCATAATGGGTCATAGAGCACTCTGTTTTTATTCCAGTAACTGAGCTTTACCAAAGCTGCAGCCATAGTTTCCTTTAAAGGTGCCGCCATTGATTTTTCTCTGTATCCTCTTTTAAACAATCCTTCCCTTGCCCCGGTTGTATCTATTGAAATCGTTGCAATGTCTTTGTGAATTGAAACTAATATGGTAAATTCAGCCCCTGTTTCCGGCATCCAGTCCGTATCATAATATTCACAGAGTTTTTTGGAAATTGCCTTTTTAACCATCCTCTGGCAGTCAGGGGTGCTGTAGAGTTTTGATTTGACGGATTTTCCGTTAACAGTGAACTTTCCGTCTTTTGTAATCCATTTTTCCCAAGGAAGCTCATAAGTTTTGTCAAATAATTCTTCAAAACTTAATGTTTCAAATTGTCCCATAACGAGCATTACTCTGTCGGCACACCTCAAATTGATATTTGTTTTGCATATATC
>ENA-UPTA01000395-UPTA01000395.1-activated-sludge-metagenome-genome-assembly--contig:-NODE-395-length-50837-cov-6.330747_pt1 | contig 50837 bp, 28 predicted proteins | sample MGYA00238184_ERZ773361 | MGnify/ENA primary metagenome ERZ773361 (study PRJEB29100, sample SAMN05720205) | activated sludge metagenome | isolation source: anaerobic digester from wastewater... | reverse complement strand
AATTGTATCAGAGCAGCCTTCCTGACTGAAAGCTACCAATTGCACAGGGAATATCCCCTGCGAGTAATACGTGTGTTCCGGGTTCTGTGATCCTGAAGTTGATCCATCTCCAAAATTCCATTCCCATGCAATAGCATAGTCAGTGGCATCGGAAAAATCAATGTGAGCATCAAATAGACCTGTACTCCATGGGTGAGCAACAAAGTCGGCATTTGGTGCAAAATCAACAACAATAACAACGTAATCCGATGCTTTGCAACCAAAGTTAGTAGTTACTTCAGCATTTACTGTGTAGGTACCTGAATTTTCGAAAGTGTGAGTCGGTTGTTTAAGATCAGACCAGTTGTTTTCACCGGAGGTTGGGTCACCGAAATCCCAGTTATAGGAATAGGTCATTACCGTGGTTTCGTTGTTGAAAATTACTGTCAATGGCGAACAACCTTTATAAGGGTCTTTTGTAAGATGTATTTCGGGTTGTGGTGAAACGTTCACAACAACGTCTGCTGTATCGTTAGGTGTTCCACAACCGTCGGCTACAATTACCTGATAGGCGGTTGAAACCATTGGACTAACCTGTATAGTGTTTTCTGTGGTAGTAACCCCTGTGCTCCAATAATACACATAATTACCATCGCCACCAGTAGTATTTGCTGTTATAACAGCTACATCGCCTTCGCAGATTGATGAAGGTACTACTACCGATAAATCAAGAGGTGGGTTAACCACAATGTGTACCATGCCATCTTCGGATACACACCCATTCACGTCGGTTGCAAATCCGTAATAGTCGGTGGTTATTACCGGTGAAACAAAGAATGAACTTGCACTACCCAGACCTTCCCATGTAATATAATACGGTGGATTTCCTCCTGAAGCAGTTGCAGATATAATTGCGGAATCACCGATGCAGATAGTCTGGTCGCCCGAAGTAAATATAACCACAGGTTCGGGAGAAGAAATGGGTATATTGGTGTACAATCTGCAACCATCCACATCTTCAATGGTTACCGAGTAAATACCTGATTCAAGGCTGTAATTCGACCAAGAATTGCCAACGTTGGGGCTCCACTGGTAGCTGTAGGGAGAAGTGCCTCCTGAAACGAAAATCTCAGCCCAACCATCGCTATATCCGTAGCACGAAGTCCCTTCGTAGTTAACATTGTCAATATGCGGCGGAGGAGTAACCCCAACACTAACATTGTAGTTGGTGTGACAACCGTTCAGGTCAGTAACAAGTACATTATAAATACCGGGTTGTAACCCATAAATTGAATCGGTAGTAAATCCTCCGGGGTTCCAATAGTAGGTAAATGCTCCAGTACCGCCGAATTCAGCGACTACATAAGCAATACCGTTGGCTTGTCCGCAGGTAGCATTTACTGTTTCAATCAAAGCCTGAACGGCATTGGGCTGAGTTACTACAAAAGTTTCAGTTATAAAACATGATGCATCCTGTTGGTCTGAAACTATTACGGTATAACTTCCCGCACCCAATCCCTGAACCAATGGAGATGTTTGTCCAATCTGAGGCCAGTTAAACACATAATTATTACTGCCACCCTGTGCCTGCAGCGAAATAACCCCATCGGCAGAACCAAAACAGGTTGTGGGAGTTATTGTTGCTGTTACAGTAATTGGAGGTGGTTCCGAAATGGAAACATTGGCAACAATATTGCACCCATTTGCATCAATAGCGGTTACCGTATAATCGCCTGCGCATAAACCGCTTACGTAAGCAGTATTTTCACCTCCTGACCAATAATAACTTATTGGTTGTGTCCCTCCGACAGAGACAGCGGTCGCTGTCCCGTTACACATCCCGTTACAGGTAACATTTGTATATGCTGCAATTGACATATTAAAGGCGCCCGGCTGGGTGATAGTTACCGACTCGGAAGCGCTACAACCGTTATCATCCGTAACTGTTACCGTATAAGTGCCCTGCTGAAGGTTTATTGCGAGTGCAGCCGACTGACCGTCACTCCACAAAATGCTGTTATTTACCGTTGTGCTGGTGAACAGAACCTCTGCTGAGCCGGAAGAATTCCCATTACAATCAACATTTTCAACATCGAATCCCGTAATTTGCGGTCCTTCAATATCACTTAAATTAATGGTTAGCATTGCAGAGCAGTTGTGGCTGTCGGTAACAGAAATGGTATATGAACCCGCATATAGGTTATTCAATGAGTTTGTTGAACCCCCCGGTGCTGACCAAGAGTAAGTGTAATTTGGTACACCTCCTGTAATACCGATCTGGATAGACCCGTCATTATTTCCACAGTGGGGACGAACCGTATCCTGAACGACAATACCAAGAGCAACAGGGCTTGAAATTGAACCCGATGAATAATATTCACATCCGTTGGCATCGGTTACGGTTAACAAGTATATACCTGAACATAAATTAGTAATGGAAGGTGTAACTTCAAGGGTTGACCACAAGTAGGAGTAAGGTGGCTCTCCGCCTGTAATTGAAGGAGTAAGAGAACCATTGCATGCACCAAAACAGATTTCATCGGCAGCAATCATATTTATTTGTACCGAGGTCGGTTCTGTTATGTAAATGCAAGAGTCAATAGCACAGCCATTGATGTCGGTAACGGTAACACAATGCTGACCCACACCCAGCGCAGTGGGATTTGCAGAAGTAGAACCATTGTTCCATAAATAGCTATATGGAGCGGTTCCTCCGGTAACTGTAACAAGAACATCTCCGTTTGAAGAACCATAACAATCAGTATTGCTGATACTTATGTTTGCAAATTGCATTGCCGGAGGAGTGTTTACGTTCACTGATGTAGTAGCCGTACAATTGTTAAAATCGCGAACAGTTACTGTATAGGTGCCTGCGCACAGGCCGACTGCAGTCTGCGTTGTTTGTGCATTATTACTCCAAAGATATGTATAAGGTGGAGTACCGCCCGAAGGGTTAACAGTTGCTGTGCCTGAACACGATCCGTTACATGGAACAGCTACGCTTGTGGCTGCCAGAGTAATGAAACTCGGATTGTTTACAGTGAATGTCCGTGTAAGAATGCAGTTGTTGGCATCGATAATGGCTACTGTGTAGTCACCAGGACATAAATTGAATATGTCTTCGTTTGCCGGAATAGATCCCGGGCCTGTCCAGTTAAAAGTATATGGTTGTGTTCCATCGAAAGGTGTGAGTTGAATGCTACCCGTGCAAGCTCCATAACAGGTTGCAGGGCTTACAGTACTGAGCACATCCATAGCATCCGGTTCCGTAATAGTAACTCCGGTTACAGCAGAACAACCAGATGTAATGTCGGTTACAGTAACTCCATACATACCTGCGCAAAGATTGGTTGCAGTTGCCGATGTTTGAGGTGGAGTCGTACTCCATGCATACTGGAAATTTCCGGAACCTCCGCTAACCAATGTGGTAGCAGTTCCATTGCAACTACTATTGCAGGTAACATTTGCCTGTGCAGAAATTGTTGCAATTGGGCCACTGATGTTGCTTACGGCAAAAGGCATGAAAGCCTGACAACCTTTATGATCGGTAACTGTAACAGTATAACCTCCTGCAGGAATGTTCAGCAAGTCTTCTGTCACTGCTCCGGTGTTCCATGAAAACGTGAAAGGTGGCGATCCTCCGGAGATTGTTAGATTTATTGACCCATCGCTCTGGTTGCAATTTGCATTTGTAACAGCAGGTGTTATTACTATTGGTGCACCTTCAATAATTGTCGTGGATCCCGTTAAAGAGCATCCGTTTGCGTCGGTTATTGAAACACTATAGGTGCCTGCACAGAGCCCTGTTGCCTGCATTGAGGTATTCATATTACTCCATATTGGATTGTAAGGAGTTACACCGCCTGTAACCACAGCAAGTGCTTCTCCGTTGCAATTCCCGTTGCAATCAATAATGTTATTGAGAATGTTAAGAGTCATTGTTGCGGGTTCTGCAATAGTAATTCCTGCGGTGGTTGTACAACCCAGTTGGTCGGTTACCGTAACTTCATAGTATCCGGGGCCTAAATTGCTAGCTGTAACATTGTGTTGTACTGGTGTAGTGTTCCACGAAAATAGATATCCAGGGGTTCCACCGCCAACTGAAACAGTTGCCGATCCATCGTTCATGCCTGAGCATGTGATGTTGTTGTAAGCAGAAATGCTGGCCATTGGTCCGGCAATATCGTTAATTACCACAGATACAGATTGCGTACAACCATTATCATCGGTTACAGTAACTGTATAGGGACTGCCTGCTGCACTTAACCCTGAAACCGTCTGACTGGTTGGGTTTGTCCCCCCTGACCAGAGATAGGAATACCCCGATATAACTGTTCCACCCGTTGCTGTAACTGTTGCTGTCCCATCAGGGAATCCACAGTGAGCATCAGTTGTTGTGGTTGATAGAATTATTGGGGCAGGTTGCGAAAGCGAATAGGTGAATTGTGCAGTACAACTGTGGCTATCCGTTACGGTCACAGAATGAGCTCCGGCACATAAACCTGTATTTGTTGAACTATTGGGGTTTGCTCCGCTGCCCCAAGTAAATGAGTACGGTGCTGATCCTCCGGATACGTTGATAGTTGCCGATCCGTTGCAAGATCCATTACAGTTCGGATTGGTAGATGTTCCAAGCGTTACTGATATTGGTGTAGGTTGCGACACTGTTGATGAGGCTGTATTTGTACATCCGGAAGCATCGGTAACTGTAACACTGATAGGTCCACTGGGTAAATTGCTTGCAGTGTGGGTTGTAACAGGGATAGTTACATTTAATCCGTTTGACCATAAATAATTATAATTTGCTGTTCCACCTGTTACCACCGCTGTTGCAGAACCTGAAGTTCCACCGTTGCAAACCGCAGGAGAAGTGGTAAGGTTTACTGTAATTCCTCCAAGATCTGCAACAGTTCCGGAAGCAGTTCCTGTACAACCGTTATTATCTTGTATTGTCACAGTATATGCACCAGAAACAATGTTGTTAGCAGTTGCTGTGAATTGTGCCGGGCTCGTATTCCATGTGTAACTATATCCGGTAGTTACTGTACCACCGCTTGCAACAACAGTTGCCGAGCCGTCAGGTAATCCGCAATGCGCACCAACGGTAGATACAACTCCGGTAACAGGTGTTGGCTCAGTTATCGTAACATTATCAATTAATGAGCATAATCCTTCAGTTACTGTAACAGTAAATGTTCCATCGCATAGGCCGGTAACTGTCTGCGCATTGGGGTTTGTTCCGCTGCTCCAGTGGTAACTGAATGGGCCGGTACCTCCGGTTACAGTAACGGTAGCAGAACCATTACATTGATTATTGCATGATGCATTTGAAACAACGGTAGCGTTTATTGAAAATGGAACACCATTATCGGGTACAACTACGTTTCCGGTTGCAGTACATCCTGCACCATCAGTAACAATAACTGTATAGCTGCCTGCAGTAACATTGTTTATTGTACCTGTAACTCCACCTCCAGGGGTCCAGTTGTAAGAATACGGTAGGGTGCCTCCGGTAACACTTACCGAAGCACTTCCGTTTGCCTGCCCACAGGTAGCACCTGTCGACGACATCGTCAAACTCATGCCAGAAGGATTGCTAACCGTAAAGTTTGTTACGGTGAAACATGCCGGATTTGCAGCATCGGCAACAGTAACCGAATATGAGCCTGCACACAGGCCTCCGGTAGTCTGATTGTTTGGTGTTGTCCCTCCAGAAAAATGATAGGTATATGTGGTCCCTCCCGATGCATTCGCTGTAGCCGAACCATTGCAACCGCCAGGGCAGGAAGGAGGTGTAACGGCTACACTAACTGTAGGATTGGTCCCTGAGTTGGCTATTGAGAAAGCTGATGATCCCGTGCAGGAGTTTGCATCAGTTACGGTTACAGTATACGAACCCGGACATAAACTACTTACGCTGTTACCACTGCCACCACTGGACCAGGAATAGGAATTATACGAGGTTGCAATACTTGCGCTACCGTTGCATGCACCACATGATGCATTATTGGCTGTGACCACGGGTGTAGGATTCGCATATGCATAAACTGTTTGGGTTTGCGTAGCAACGCAGGAACCGGCAGTAATGGTCAACGTAACATTGTGAGCTCCCGGTGTGGAAAAATGAATTCCAGTAGGGTTATGTGCTGTTGATGTAGCAGGAATACCCCCTGCAAATGTCCATGAGTAGGTTTCACCAGGAACAACTGTTCCTGTATGCGTGAAATTGAATGAATGTGATGGGTTAAAGCATTGATTACCATTGTAAGTAAATGTTGCTACGGGATTGGCGGCAGATGTCAGAGTTACTGACTGAGATGTTGTACATCCATTATTGTCTGTAACAATCACATTATAGGTTCCACCGGCTAGACCGGTAAAGTTGTAGCTGGTAACATTGTATTGCGTTGATGCTCCAAGTTGAATATCCCAGGGTGAAACACCTCCGGTTGGGGTTACAAGAACGCTTCCGTTACTTGCCCCACAGGTTGGTTGAGTAACTGAAACATTGGCCGTTACAGCCGCTGGTGCAGAGAGAACAATGGTTCGCAACCACTGACAGATGCCATTCGCATCGGTTACTGTTACACTGTAGGATCCTGGAGATAGCCCGGTTAAAGTGTTTGAAGTAGAAGTAAAACCGGATGGACCTACCCAACTGGTCGTATATGGACTTGTGCCGCCGGAAATACCTGACAACGTAATTGTACCATTATTTAAATTGTAACAGGTTGGGTTGGTGTGGGTTTCGTTGGCAGTTACCCCTGAGATAGTAAAAGTAAGACTATTCTGTGGTGAGTAGTTTCCGCAAATATCGGTTACTCCACCTGCTAAGGCTGTTAAAGTATAGGTTCCGTTATGCTGTAGTAAGTCGCCAAGTGCAAAATTCCAAACATCATCATAATAGGTGTCAGCATAGGTACTGGCGAGACCGGCTTCGCATAAATCGCTCCATACGTCAATAATTTCGTATGTGCCATTGGGTCCTGTAAGAAGAAAGTCGCCAGTAGTTACTCCTGTACACCAAATTCTTTCGGAAAACTGTACAGACAGGTGTGATGACCCACAATAGGGAGGGAAAATAATACTCTCCATTGTTGCGGGTGAATGGTCGATTATACTCGCACTTGAAGACCCAAAGTTAATGCTGTAGCCATATTGTGTTGAAGAAAAATTACTGACGTTGACAACATAGGTATGCCCAACTGTAATAGGTATAGTGGCGTTGTAGGGATTATCGTCAGCATCACCGCAGTTAATGCCTGAACCGCCATTGGGGCCTGTAGGATAAACGCCATAATACGATCCATCGTACCAATTACAGCTAACCTGTGTTGATGATACGTTATTGTATATACCTTCGCAACCATAATTTGTAATATCGTAAACTGCCCAGTCATAATCATCTGATGATACAGGACTGATAACAAAAGAAACAAAACCTGCTGATTGAGGTGTGAAGGTATACCATACATCATTCAACTCGCCGCTAAGCATACAATTACCAGGGCATCCACCTGTGGTTGGTATTTCTCCGGGATAGTGGCCTGTTCCTGAATATGATGCTGTTGTGGAATAGAAGCTGTTACACAATGGTATTGCTCCGAGGCAGTCCTGTGTGTTCGGTGGGGTTAGTACCATGTAGGCCAGTGTGCCAATCGGTGAATTGGTTACCTGGCAGCTGTACCTGAAAATAACAATGCTATAGGTCCCCGTAGTTGGGCAAGTCCATGAAATGTGGCTGCCGAGTCCACAAAAATCATCGTTATAGGCATAAACCGTAGCTCCGGATGCATCGCAAATCTCCAGTTGCGGGTCACCGGTATAACTTCCTCCGCCTTCGCAAAATGTAAACACATAGGTAATGGTGGCATTTGCGGTAAATGTTCTTCGTGTTCCTGAGTTTACAGCAATAGTTTGGAACACTGGCTGCATAGTTAATGTACCTACATTTGTGGTTGAGGCCCCGTTGGTACATTGTGTAAAACCATCAAATGGACTTATTAAAAATAAGCCCATCGACGCCAGAATAAACATTCTCAGGAGTATAGCTCTATTCATAGTTGAAAGAATTACAAATTGGTTCAATATTTTCTCTTAAAAAACTTAATCATTTTCATTGGGAGCGACTTGCCCGTTCAGCATTTTTTCGTATTCATCGGGATGTTCATTTATCCATTTACTCTTTTCATCAGCATATCTTTGTTGATCCTGTAAAGGATTCCCCGTATCAACATATTTGGGAAAACCAGGGTGTTGAACATCCGTTCTTGTTGATGTTGCTGAATTTTGGGTCGATTTGTTGTCATCAGGTTTAATATATCCGTTAACAGAAACCGAAGTATAATCAAAATCTACTCCATGTGTTTTCAGAATACCCAGCACATAATTGGGTGTTACTTTATTATTAACATAGAGTTGGTATCTGTCTTTATTGGCGGAACTAATAAAATATCTGCCGCGCTGCACATTTTCATCGGCCATAAAATCTTCTAATATGGCATTTGCGTGATCATCACCATTAATGCCTATTACATCAAAATAGATAACAAAACCTTCAGGTGTTGTTTTCTTCTGAACAAATTCGAGAACATTTTCCTGTGCGAAAGCAGATAACCCGAAGAGGGTAATCAGTAATAAAATAGAAAATCTTTTCATGTTATAATGTTTTTAGTTCATCAATAAAGTTACTTGTCCTTTTTTATGTTTGTAATTACCAAATTTATCCGTTGTCATAATTTCCCAGCTATATACACCTGGTTCGGCCATAGCTCCAGTACCGTTTAATCTGCCGTTCCAAAGGTGTTCTACATCACTGGTTTCAAAAATCAACTTGCCGGTTTTATCAAAAATAAGCATTTTAAACGAATAATCAAATAAATTGTCGCCAATTGGGCCAAAAGTTGAGTTAACGCCGTCGCTGAATGGTTTGAAAGCATTAGGAACATAGTAATTGTGATTGATAGTAACAGAAATCATCTCTGATTTCTCACTTTTACAACCCATTTCATTTTTTACAATCAATTTTACCATGTAGTTCCCTTCTTTTGAGAAACCGTAATCTAGATTAGCTGTGCTAAACTTTTGATTATCAAGCTCCCATTGATAGCTGACAACATTTTCTGTTAAAGTGTTAAATGTATATAAATTATTTTTACTTTCAAAAGTAAAATCAGCATTTGGTGAAGGAAAAACAATTATTTCGCTGAGTTTGAAAGTTCTTACCACTTCGCCTTCTTTATTATAAATCACACAGAACGGATAAAACGTTCCTGCTTCAACATATTGGAATTCTGTTTCGGGGCGGTTGGAGTTTTCTTCTGTACCTGTAATCCAGTTCACAGAGTACGATTCCGGAAGGTTTGAAACGGTAAACAATACCTGAGCAGGCTGGCATTGATTAATAATTTGAAAATCAGCTGTTATCTTTGAGATATCAACAGTTGAAGTATTATTGTCTGAGCTGTGCATTTGATTGGTTTCAGGCGTTGATGCGATAGCTTTGTCATCACGATTTTCATTGCTGTCATCTATCGTTGTGGTGTTTATTTTTTCAGAACCTGATTCTTTCAGTATGGCTTGTTCGGGTGCTGCAACAGTATTGTTTATATTTTCGGAAGTCGCAACCAATAAATTGGTTTTTTCGGAAAGTTCCGGAGCGATTTTTTGAACATTGCTGTTCTCATTCGTCAATGCAGGGGTTACTATGCCTGAGTTATTGGCTGGCTTTTGTTGTGTATGTTTATTTACATTGAAACTATCGTTGAATGCCATGTATATAATTATAATGGTAGCAGTAAGTACTGCAGCACCACCTAACCAGTAACCCAATTTGCCCTTAGGAGGGGGCGGGGCATTCCGGGGTAATTTTTTACTGAAGTCCTCCCATGCATTCGGAATTTCCGCTGCTTCGAAGTTCTTTAGTCTTTCGTTGATAATTTGTTCAAACTTGTTCATTTTCAACACTTTTGTATTTTTCAAGATACATTTGCTTTAACCTGAGTTTTGCCTTTGCAAGGTTCGATTTCGATGTTCCTACACTTATACCAAGCATATCGGCAATGTCTTTATGAGAATATTCTTCAATAACATAAAGGTTAAACACAGCTTTATAGGCGGGCGAAAGGCACTGGATCAATTCAATAAGTCGTTCTGCCTTCAGATTGGTCAGTTTCATTTCTGCAATTGCATCGTCTGAATTGTCTTCAATCCTTTCAAATTTATGTTCGCCTTCATATTCCAGAAATTCATTTTTATTTCTGCGGATATTGTCGATGGCGTTGTTTACGATTATTTTGCGTATCCATCCTTCAAGCGAACCGCTGTGTTTAAAGTATTTCAGTTTTTCAAAGACCTTTATAAATCCGTCGTGAAGCAAGTCCTTTGCATCTTCGTGATTGGCAGAGTATCGGAGGCATACACCCAACATCCTTCTGTATAAAGTCTCATACAGTTCGCGTTGGCATTTCGCATCTCCTTTAACACAGCCATTTACAATCCTTTCAGCATTTTCCCTGCTACTCAGATCCATAATTAACTTTTCGATTTATTGACGCACAAATATTAATAGAGTTGTCTGAACAAATTAGATTTTTATTTCAACCGATGCAATTAATGTTTTAAATAACATATAAAACCCAAGTGAATTTTGGCATAAAAATAAAAAAAACAAAATCATAATTCGTTATATTTGCGACTTTAAAAAAAAATACAATGAATATTACGCACATTGAACACATTGGTATTGCTGTTAAGAGTATTGACGCATGTCTGCCATATTACGAAGGTGTATTGGGTTTAAAATGTTATGCTGTTGAGGTTGTACACGACCAGAAGGTGAAAACTGCTTTTTTTCAGGTTGGGCAGACCAAGATAGAATTACTTGAACCCACTGATCCGGAAAGCACTGTTGCAAAATTCATAGAAAAAAAAGGTGAAGGCATACATCATCTTGCCTTTGCAGTTGATGACGTTGCAGCCAGCCTTGAGCAAGTAGAAGCAAAGGGGGTAAGCCTTATCGATAAAACCCCCCGTGGAGGTGCCGAAGGTTTGACAATAGGTTTTTTACATCCGAAATCAACCTGCAGTGTACTTACTGAACTTTGTGGTCACAAGAAGGAATAAAACAGTTTACAATAATTTATATTACACATGGCAATTGTTAACAAAATTGGAGAATTGGTTTCGAAACGCGCTGAAGCAAGGCTTGGGGGTGGTGAGAAACGTATTCAGGCTCAGCATGATAAAGGAAAACTAACAGCCCGTGAACGCATTGAGCTTTTACTGGACCCGGGCAGCTTCGAAGAGTTCGATATGTTTGTGACCCACCGTTGCACTGATTTTGGCCTGGAAAAGGAAATTGTGCTCAGCGATGGTGTTGTTACCGGATATGGTACTATCGATGGCAGGGTGGTTTATGTCTTCTCACAGGATTTTACAGTTTTTGGCGGTTCTCTGTCCGAAACCAATGCCCGTAAGATTTGCAAAATCATGGACATGGCAATGAAAGTTGGTGCTCCCGTGATAGGTTTGAACGATTCTGGAGGCGCTCGTATTCAGGAAGGTGTGCAAAGCCTTGCCGGATATGCCGAAATCTTCCAGCGTAATATAGAGGCATCGGGAGTTATTCCTCAGTTGTCGGCAATTTTCGGGCCTTGTGCCGGAGGTGCAGTATATTCGCCGGCACTTACCGATTTTATCCTGATGACAGAAGATAACAGCTATATGTTTGTTACCGGTCCAAAAGTTACCAAGACGGTAACCGGCGAAGACATCAGCGTTGAAAATCTGGGTGGTGCTAAAGTCCATGCAGTTAAGTCGGGGGTAACCCATTTTACATCAAGCGATGAGCAAGAAGGAATTAAAACACTGCGTAAATTACTGTCATTTTTACCTCAGAATAACATGGAAACCACTCCGCTGGCTGCTTGTACCGATCCGGTCGACAGAGTTGATGATATCCTGAACGTAATTATACCTGACAATCCGAACAAACCCTATAACGTAATCGATATCATAAACATAATAGTTGATGATGGTGACTTCCTTGAAGTTCATAAAGACTATGCAAAGAACATTGTGGTTGGGTTTGCCAGATTCAATGGACAATCGGTGGGTATTGTTGCCAATCAGCCGAATTTTCTTGCCGGAGTGCTTGATGTGGATTCATCGAAAAAAGGCGCCCGCTTTGTTCGCTTCTGCGATGCATTTAATATTCCGCTGGTTACTCTTGTCGATGTTCCGGGATTTATGCCGGGCTCGGCTCAGGAATATGGAGGTATTATCACCAATGGCGCAAAACTTATGTTCGCCTATGGCGAAGCAACCGTACCGAAGGTTACGGTTACCTTGCGTAAATCGTATGGTGGTGCTCATGATGTAATGAGTTGCAAGCAACTGAAAAGTGATATCAATTATGCATGGCCTTCTGCCGAAATTGCAGTGATGGGAGCACAGGGGGCTATTGAAATCCTCAACTTCAAGGAAGTTAAAGCCATTGACAATCCCGAAGAAAAGACAAAATTTATTGCAGCTAAGGAGGAGGAATATCGCTACAAATTTGCTAATCCGTATCAGGCTGCAAAATACGGTTTTATCGATGATATTATTGAACCACGAAATACTCGTTTCAGAATTATCAGAGCCCTCGCATCACTTGTAACTAAAAAAGACAACCGTCCGGCAAAGAAACACTGTAATATACCTTTATAAATTATGACTACAATGTGGCTAATTAACGCAATAACATTTAGCACTAAAGCTATTGACGATCAAGCCTGGACTCTTTTTATTACAGGTATAACTGTTGTGTTTGTTGCGCTATGGGCAATTGCCTTTATTCTCAGACAAATACAAAGAGTAATTGCCAGTAGTGAAAACAAAACACTGAACAGGAAAAAGTCCAACAACAATACTGTGGATGTGCCCAAGAAAGAGACAGTTGTGTTGAATTCGCCTGATGATGAAACCAATGTTGCTATTGCTTTGGCTTTGCACTTTTATATGGACGATCAGCACGACGAAGAATCGCTGGTACTTACAATAAACACTGTTGACAGGCATGCATCGCCATGGGCTGCAAAAACGTTTAATTCATTGAATAAATAACAGAAATTTTATCAGATACATGAAAGAGTTTAAATTCAAAATTAACGGCAATCTTTACGAAGTAAGTGTCGACACAATCGATGAAAGCCTCGCTGAAGTTGTTGTTAATGGAAAAACGCACAGGGTGGAATTGCTGAACGAAATTAAATCGCCCAAACCAAAACCTATTGTTACTGCTTCGAATAAAGTTAAACCGGTTGAGCCTCCTGATCCCTCTTCAAAAGCAGGAAGCGGACCCCGTCCAAGTGGCAGTGCTAAACCGATCCTCTCGCCTCTACCGGGAATAATTCTGGAGCTCAAAATTAACGAAGGCGACATCATTAAAAAAGGTGATGTGGTTTTGGTCATGGAGGCCATGAAAATGGAAAACAACATCCTTGCAGAAATCGACGGAACGGTAAGTTCCATAAAAGTGTCGAAAGGACAAGCCGTAATGCAAAACGATGTGCTGGTTGAAATAGCTTAATTTAATAATTTTGAAACTTGTAAAATGAAGAAGTTTTTACTGCTGATTTTAGCGCTTCCTTTCCTTTTTACTGTATCGAAAGCCGGGAATGATGAGCTTGGTAAAGTGCTGCTGAAAGGCAAATGGATGAACGAATCGGAGGGTTACATTGCAGCGCCTATTAAGCCTTCAAATACCGAAAATGTTAGGGTTACCAGTAGGCTCAAATCCATCCAATTTAACGAGGATGGTACTTTTGAACTTGACTCAGCCAAGCAAACCTATCAGGGAAGCTGGTCGGTACGAAATGATACCGTGTTTTTAACATTTCTTCCCAAGGCAACAGTGCACTATGCTAAAAAACTCGGTTCTGCCTCTACAGGCTACAATATGACCAACGACACGGTGAAACTATGCCCCAGACATGGTACCGTAAACGGTGATGTACTTTCTCTAAGCGATAATCAGGAATACACTCAGCATTCCGGAGCTTTGGTAGGGATGAAATCATTCTGGGAATTTACCGGTTTTGCCAATGCCACATGGGGACACGGTGTAATGCTTCTGGTAGCTTTATTTTTTATATTTCTCGCTATACGTTATCACTTTGAGCCGTTATTGCTCATTCCCATCGGTTTTGGAATCATTATTGGAAATATTCCTATGTTTCAGGCGGTTGATTTTAACCTCGGATTGGGGGTGTATGAACCCGGCTCGGTAATGAATTTTATTTATGGCGGGGTTATAAACGGGTGGTATCCACCGTTGATTTTCCTTGGACTCGGTGCAATTACCGACTTTTCGGCATTGATTTCAAAACCTAAATTAATGCTTTTGGGTGCTGCAGCCCAATTCGGTATTTTTGCTGTATTTATGCTTGCTCTTTTGGTCGGTTTTCATCCTTCCGAAGCCGGAGCTATTGGCATAATAGGCGGTGCTGACGGACCCACTTCCATTTTCACTGCATCGAAACTGGCCAATGGTGTTAATGTGCTGGGCTACACTCAGGATGGCATTCCTATTATTGCTAAAAACCTTATCGGACCTATTGCTATTGCTGCTTATTCTTACATGGCTCTTGTGCCGGTTATACAGCCCCCGATTATTTTGCTTCTCACATCGAAAAGAGAGAGAAAAATAAAGATGAAAGACCCCAGACAGGTTTCGAAGCTAGAAAAAATACTTTTCCCCATTATCGGTGTTTTACTAACCGCATACCTTACACCAACTTCACTCCCTTTGCTTGGAATGTTGTTCCTTGGTAACCTGTTGAAAGAAAGCGGGGTTACCCGTCGCTTGGCTGACTCAGCCGGAAACGCTCTCCTCGATACTATTACCATACTCGTGGGCGTTTCTGTGGGTGCATCTACTCAGGCCGACGTTTTTCTTACTTCCGATTCAATTCTGATTTTTGCAATGGGCGCAATATCGTTTATGTTTGCTACAGCTGCAGGAGTGTTTGTGGGAAAAATTATGAACTGGCTCGCACCTAAAAATGATCCTATAAATCCGATGATTGGTGCGGCAGGTGTATCGGCTGTTCCCGACAGTGCCCGGGTGGTTCACGATATGGGACTGAAAGCCGACAGAACGAACTATCTGCTTATGCATGCCATGGGTCCAAATGTTGCCGGAGTAATTGGCTCTGCAATTGCAGCCGGTATTTTGCTGAGTTTCTTATTGTAATCGTATAATTGTTTCATTGAACGCCAGTAGAGTCTTTTCTTTACAGGCGTTTGTTGTTTTTGCGGAAAATAGAAAGCCCATCAAGGTACACCCCCGCTCCAAATTCCAGATATTGCGCTTTAAAACCTACTGACTTTAATGTAACATTCAGTACCACAGGTCTTAGGTAGTAACGGAATCCGGTTCGGAGATACGACCAGTCGTGAGGCTTCACTCTGTTATAAACATACAGGCCAGCATAGGTGAGAAATCCGAAATTTCTGTACGTAAATTCATGTCCTGCACACAGACCTAACCTGAAATAGTCGAAAAACGTCTGATCAGGGACAGGCAGCATTTTATCCCAGTTTATGTCCCAATAGTGATGGTCAGCCCTGTTGATTATTCCATCCAACGAAAGTCCGGCTTTCCCGAACCAACTGTAACGGTATGCCAGCCCAAGGGTGACGGTATTGCAAAGGTAGCTCACTCCCGAACTATTTATTCCGGTGGAATAAGAATCGCATTTGCCAATAGTGCCGATAAGCCAAGTTTCCAATCCTCTGTCGGGAAAATCCCTGTTTTTTGTCTTCTGAACCGGTTTTGACATTAAATTGCGTGAAACACCAAAACCCGCATTTATCTGATTCAAACCCCTGTTCGGGAAACGGGTAGCACCATTCGAATAATGTGTTACCGAAACCGTTGCAGCAATGCTCCATGCTGAGGCAATTTGATAGGCATAGGTTGATGCAAGTTTAAAATATATGTTCAAATGATTACTTAAGGCAGTATTCTCAGGGTTTGTTAACGGATCATATATTTTTGAAACATAAGCTACGCCCGGTGCAAACCAAATTTTTAATTTACTGCGATTTTTGTTGACAGCGTGGAATCCCCAGTGCAGATATATAGAATAAGCCTTCCCAAGCATTTCTGGGTTTCCAAGTGAAAGAACCTCAATACCGGCACCGTATTCCGGCTTTTTATAGTGTAATTCAAAAACACTGCTGCTTTTATCGGGTATGAAATTGTATTGCAAAGCACCCCCCAACACCGCATTCTGGCGTAAAATTTTCATATCGCTGTAATGCGGTGCTATTGTACCTGTAATAAACTCAGCATGAAACTGATGAGTATGCTGGCAGAGTCCGGAAAATGAAATCGTAATAAATAGCAAGTAAACGAGAATGGTAGCCGTATGTTTCAGCATATCAGAATCGTATTGAAATGAGGGTCTTTTTATCAAGACTTAACAATGAGGCTGCGTCTTCTTCTCTAATTGCAACTTCAAGCAGGTCGAGAGAATTAAAAATTACCACAAGGTCTCCTTTTTCAACCTCATTGTAAGAATTACATATTTTATCAACATGGTACTTGTTGCTGTTGATGTAAATATCAAATTTGCCCGACCCAACGTGTTTGTCGAATGTTTCGCGGTTGATATTGGTAATGCCATTGCTGTAGGAATCGATATATAGGATGTGACCTACAATCATTCCTTCTGTAATTTTTGGAGCCAATGGTGTTTTGCGCTTGATATCATCAACTTTTTCACCAAGAGTAGTTATATCTCCCCCTCCGAGAATGTAGCAGGCAAGTTTTGAGTAAATGCTTAAACAGGGAAAAGTATAGGTTTTGGGCAGACTATCAGGATAAATATATATCACCATTTCGGGTTGATTGTCGAAAACAAGACCAAAAATCCCCGTGTCGGTACCTATAAAGTATTGACCTTTGTTTTTTATTATTACATAAGGACTCTCAGAGTTGGCTTCTGTATTTACACACATTAGGTTTACAGTTCCTTCGGGAAAAGCTTTGTAGCTGCTCCTCAGCACAAATGCAGCACGTTGCTCATTGTATGCAGGAATATCGTGGGTTACATCAATAAACCGTACATCGGGAACAGCTGCAATAATAGCTGACTTCACGGTACACAAATAATAATCGTGATTCTTCCAGTCAGAAATTATGCTTATCAGTGCTTGCATATTTTACTATTTTTGTTGAAAATAGTTATTGTTCTTTGCGGGTAAAAATAAACCAAATGTAGTTACAAAAAAACACCATATTTCAAATTATGACGGAAAAAAGTTTTTTGTTGGAAATGGCTGATCCAAGGCAGTTATGCGGGCTTAAAGATGAAAACCTGTATTTGCTTCAACGCTTTTTTGCAAAACTCAAAATAATTGTACGGGGCGATTCGCTTAAGGTAATGGGAGATGAGGAGGAAGTGGCACGTTTTGAATCGAAACTTAAAATACTTACGGCTTTCATCAATCACTACAATAAGCTTAGTGCTGATGACGTGCAAATGTTGCTGCAAAATGATGATCAGGGCGAAACCTTAAACTTCGGAAAAGAAAAAGATGTACTTTTATATAGTATCACCGGTAAACCTATCAAGGCACGTACAAAAAATCAGCGAGCACTTACTGAAGCTGCTGTTGAGAACGATTTGCTTTTTGCGGTCGGTCCTGCGGGTACCGGAAAGACCTACACTGCCATAGCCCTTGCGGTAAAAGCACTGAAAGATCACAAAGTGAAACGAATAATTCTGAGTCGCCCTGCGGTGGAAGCAGGGGAGACGCTGGGTTTTTTACCGGGCGATCTTCGCGAAAAACTTGACCCATACCTGCAACCATTGTACGATGCACTGATGGATATGATTCCTTCACGCAAACTGGAGCAAATGCTCGAAGACAAGGTTATTCAGATTGCTCCACTCGGTTTTATGAGGGGACGTACGCTTAATAACGCTTTTGTAATTCTCGATGAAGCCCAGAATGCAACCTTCAATCAAATGAAAATGTTCCTGACCCGAATGGGCGAGTACTCAAAGTTTATTGTCACTGGCGACCTCACCCAGATAGACCTGCCCAATAAAAAAGAATCAGGATTGTTGAAAGCCAGCGAAATACTTAGAGAGATTGATGGAATAAAGTTTATTTTTTTCGATGCTGATGATGTTATCCGGCATCGCCTTGTTACATCAATTATCAATGCTTACGAAAAAGAAAACAATAACAATCAATATGAATAAAACACTCACAAAAACTGATTTTCGTTTCAAAAACCAAAGTCATGTATATCATGGTAAAGTAAGGGACGTATATTTTATTGATGAAGAATATATTGTAATGGTAGTCACCGACAGAATCTCGGCATTTGATGTGATATTGCCTAAAGGCATTCCATTTAAAGGCCAGGTTCTTAATCAGATTGCCGATAAATTTCTTAAAGCCACCGAGGATATAGTACCGAATTGGAGAATAGCAACGCCTGATCCTATGGCTATGGTTGGGTATAAATGTCAACCATTTCCGGTTGAGATGATTATTCGCGGATATCTTACCGGCAGCAGTTGGCGCGATTACAAAAACGGTGCCCGCAGTATTTGCGGTGTTCCAATCGCTGATGGTATGAAAGAACATCAGGCTTTCGAAAAACCGATAATTACTCCAACAACCAAGGCTGAAATGGGATATCACGATGAAAACATTTCGAAAGAACAGATTATAGTTTCAGGAATGGTTTCGGAAGAAGACTATCAGATGCTGGAGAGATATACTTATGAGTTATTTAGGCGGGGAACCGAAATTGCTGAACAGCAAGGATTAATTCTTGTTGACACAAAGTATGAGTTTGGCAAACGCAACGGCCAAATCTATCTTATCGACGAAATCCATACTCCCGATTCATCGCGTTATTTTTATAAGGAAAGCTATGCAGATAATTTTAAAGCAGGTTTACCCCAACGCCAGTTATCGAAAGAATTTGTCCGCGAATGGCTTATTTCGAGTAATTTTATGGGTCGCCAGGGGGAGCAGATTCCACAAATGACCGACGAAAAAGCGTCCGAGATATCACAACGCTATATTGAGCTTTACGAAAACATTACCGGCGATGCATTTATCCCGGGTACTGGCGAAAACCTGAGTCAGCGTATTGATGACAATGTTACAGCCTTTCTCCGGAATCTCTGATTAATTCCGATTGATGATTTTGGTAGTAGTCAGCCCGTTATAGGAAATATGCAGAAAATAGGTTCCTGATGTACATTGTTCCATCAAACTGCTGATTTCCAAACTTGTGTAAACATGTGCATACACTTTTTCACCGACCTTACGACCTGAAACATCGAATATGCTTATTGAAACTTCTGGTGCCTCAATCCCGTCAATAGTAATTTTATCGGTGAACGGATTTGGATATACAGAGAGTTGTTCCGATTCCTTTACATTGATTGCTGATACTGATGCAAGCATTTGAATATCATCAATATAAAGACAATTACCACCATGGCTGATAGTTTCGAACCGAAGTCTTATGGAATTACATTCCAGATTTGCCGGTCTGGAAATGGAAAAACTATCTTGCCTCCATTCTTCGGAAGTAGGAATGAAAGTGCCATTTTGCTGAAAATCGTCAGTGGTTTTAAGTCCGTTACCGGATAAATAGAATTTTATTTTCCATGTTTCACCGCAGTCGTAGGAGCAGTATATACGCAAAACGTCGTTAGTAGTGTTATCGGTTTTTGCGTATGCCGTTTTAAAATACACTGTCAAAGGGAAGGAGTTCGTATCAATAGCCATCAAGGGGGTATAGAATGAATTGGAAATATTATCGTCGTTGAGCGAATTACGGATTCTTATCGAATAGCTTCCTTCAGCAGCTGCCGAGTTTGTACGCATCCAATATGTGCTTCCATTGTTCACAAGATAAAAATCGTTGTTTTGAATTCCTGTCAGGCCGGGGAATGCGCCATCTTCAAAATTGAATGAGTAAGGAGCTTCCAGAGCATCACTGTGGCTGTAAACGGCAATGCTGCCTTCTTTTTCTTTTGTGTCGCTCCCTGATGGGTTCGATACAGTAAGTCCGGTACTGAAATGACCGGGCTGCTGGTACACGATTACAGGGTTCGGTTCATCGGATAGTTCGGGTGTACCGCCATCGAATGCCCAAATCCAGTTATAGATTGTATCGGTATTGTAGCTTAAATCGTAGTATTGCACTTCTCTTCCGGTGCAAGCAACTTTAATATTCTGATCGAAATCGGCAACCGGCTCACATACAGCGATTGAATTCTCATCGAAAACACCGGTAGCAATCAAATTTGACTCAGACCAGAGGTTATTTCTGTCGCAAATGCTGGAATTAAGAGTGGCTCTCATTCTTACGCCCTGTCCTTCACTGAACATGAGACCGCAATAGGAGTACTCCATATAGTTCTGCACATTGTCGAGCGACCCGCAGGTTTCGGCATAAACACTACAACTGGTATGTCCGATGGTGTTTGGAGTATCTTCGACTTCATCATCAATTTCACAGTTTTCGGGTAATCCCGGGTCGTTGCTGTCGCCCCAGGGGTGCATTAAATTCAGGTAATGCCCGATTTCATGGGTAAGGGTACGTGCCCTGCCCGAGGAACCTGTTCCTATAGAACCGACATAGGCATGATCTATAAGAATGCCATCTGTTCCATCTGGTACCCAGCCCGGATAATACGCATATCCGGCTACTCCACCCGGAATCCGCGCTACAATCCAAACATTCAGATATTTGGCTCTGGGCCATGAAGGGGCAATATCTTTAATCTGCTCTCCACCATTATAGGTTTCATCCGACACAGTACGTGTAATGCCATCTGTGCAATTACCATCTGGATCAATTTTAGCAAGCCTGAATTCAATATGAGAATCACCGGCAATTTCTTTAAAAGGATCGATGATGTACATGGTATCGGAGTTCAGTTTCCTGAAATCGAGATTCAATATTCTGATCTGATCTTCAATCTGCTCTTTCGAAATGTTTTCAGGGCCATAATTATGCACTATATGAAACACCACCGGAATTACATACACCTGATCTGTTTTTTGCTCCTGCTCTACATATTGCTCAACAAAATTTCTGAGTTCAAGAATATCGTTAATTGCAGCAGGGTTAGCCTCCAGCGCTTTACGATTCATCTCAGGTGTAGCGCAACGCCACGATGATTCCTGCGCATTTGCTGGAATATTACATGCCAGCATTCCCGTAATGATAAACAAATAGATTATTGTTTTTTTCATAGAGTCATTTTTAGTGTTGCAAATATAGGTTAAAATTTTTTCAATGAATTAACCGCTATGGACTCAATCTGTTCAAATAAAAATAAACGAATCTTTACCGCATCAGATTAAGTCGCTTAACTATTACATCTTCAGTAGTTGTAAGCTTCAGGATATAGATACCGGAAGGCAGCATTCTGTTGGTTTTCCATACTATACTTTCGTTTTCGGGAAAGCAATCAGACCAGATTTTTTGCCCATTCATATTGAATACTTCACATTGTATCGGCCCCGCGGTGTTTGGAACAGAAACATAAAAGCAGTCCGATGATGGGTTCGGGAACACATTTATCTGCGATTCTTCGGTAAATTGTTCCGACAGAACGTTTTCGACATAGAGCGTTACCGGTATATCTACAGTATCCGCATCGGAATATATTTTTAAAAGGCATTGGTAAACGCCTTCGTCCATACCGTTAGTATCGAAGGTTATCAGTACGGTATCAATTTCTCCAATAATAACCTGCTCCTGAAGCGGGTCAACACTAAGCCAGTCGATTGGAGGCCCGAGGTTGATCAAGTCAACAGAACCATTAACCATGTGTGGCTCAGCCCCATAAATGTCGCCGTGAAGCTGGTATTCAATCTGCAAATCCCCCTCAAAATCTTCTGAGATGCTTGCATCAATATTAAGGTATCCCGTTTCGTTTCCATGAATAATACCCCAGCCGTTATCATCTTCACCGGTCCAGCTGATTATTACACCATTGCCCAAGGTGCCTGAAGTAATAAGAGTATCGCCTCCCTGATCAATAATATCGGTAACCATTGTAACAGTTACACCTGCAGGAAAATCGAAATAAACCTGTTTAATCCACTCGTTGTCGGTTGAGGCATTATAAATTGAAAAGGCCCATGAAACATCGCTCCCCATAACAAAGGCGTTTTGGTCGCAGGTTACTGTGCTTCCTGCAATGCTTTTCTGACCCGAACCCTGTATTACATTCAGTATTTCGAAATGATAATTCAGTATTCCACCGCCCATATTCATTACATACAGTGTGTCGGTGTCGGTTTCGTCGATTCCCATATGTTTAACGATTGTATCGGTGCTAAGAACAAGCACTGGAGGGGCATCGTAAATCGACGGGAAAATGATATTGTCAATCCATGCACAATCGGACCCTGTATTTACTGAGCCATCTTTTTTGTATTTCCATGTAAAAGTATGTACACCCGATGATACGGGGTAAGTGAATTGTTCCCAACCGAGAACGCCATCCCATCGCTGCACTTCGTTCCCGTCAATTAAAAAAGCAAGATAGTCCCAGTTGTCATTATTGGCATCGTTTTCGCAGGACACCGCTCTGGCAAACGAAATTTCTCCTGATGCCAGTACTTCAAGTGCAATACTGAGATTCGATTCCTGATTGTGTGTGATAGTACCCGACCGAAGACAATAAACCCCTTCATAAACATTCTGATCAGTAATAAACCAATCGACATTGCCGCTCAATTCCCATTCGAAAGAGCTTAAATCACCGGTTTCCCAGTTTTCGATGATTTGCCCTATGGTAAGCCGGAGAAGGATTGTCTCCTGATAGTTGTGGTCACCGGTAATTTGCATGCTTATTACAGCCAGATGTCCAACCGGTGTTTCCGGAGAAGCTGTAATGTTAAAAATGGCAGGCTGTTGCTGTTGCGAATTAATCAGATCTATGTGAAAAGTATTGGTATTCAATGTGATAAAAGGGTCAACTGTTGAAATAATCATATCCAGATCGCCGACTTCGGCACCTCCGGAGTTAAAAATGTAAAAATTTACGTCAGATGTCTCTCCGATGTCGAGCAGATGATTGTCGTTATCATCTACCCAATGATCGGTATTCTCCAAAACCGCAGTATAAACTGTTTCTGTGAGATCAATATCCCATGTATTCTGGTCGCTTGAAGCCAGTATATGGAATGGTACGGTTTCTTCGTTTTCGAAATCAAATAGTGTGTTGAATGTGAACCCGTTTGCAATTATTAATTCTTCTCCCGGCTGTAAGCTTATATTATTTTGTGCACCCAGAGTAATCTGAATTTGATTGTTTGATGAAGTTAAACTGAGATCCAAATCTGTAATAGGAAAATCAGTAGCATTGCGGAGACTCAGGTTGAACCAGGCATTTTCGCCCCATTCAAGAGAATCGTTGTCGGTGGTATGTAGTTCGGTTGTAACGATTAAACCGTTTGTCGAAATTGGAATTGTTTTACGGTCAATCAGATTGTTGTTGTCATACACTTTGAAATGCAGGTTGTAGGCGAGAAGCTCCTGGGTAAGGTAGCCTGTGAGTAAGCCGGAGGGTGAAAGCGAAAACTCTTCAGGCAAGCTGAGCGGTGTGAGGCTGTACTTTAGATTAACCGGCAAATCAGGCGAATTGGAGTACGGGAATAATATGTAGTTCAATTGATTCCCTGAAGAAATACCGGAAATCCAGCGCTCGTCGTAAGGTATAGAAGAGTTTCCGTAAAAGTATTCGATAAGCCCCGTATTATGAATTTTAACAGCAGCTTCAATATAGTTTGCCTTTACCCACCGTATGGACACATAGTCGGCTCCCAGTTTATAATATACGTTTGCGTTCATATCGACCATACAGGCTGCAATGCATTTGCGGTTGATAAATGTGGTCATTAGTTCGTGCTGATAAGGCAACGAATATGGATCGCCGCTGAAGTCAATGTACCCATCATTCGATACATATATTTTATTATACTCCTGACCGTAGAAATTGAAACTGAACGGAAGCTCAAGGCTTGACCCCGAAAATGCTGTGGTAATGTCGGAAGGCATCGAAGCACTACCTGTGGCAACAGTATAGTCGATATCGAATTCCCAACGATATGGGGCTGTCCCACCATCAGCTTCGAGTTGGTAGGAATAATCGTGATATACTTCTGCTTCGGGCAGAACATCGGTGGTGATGTTTACTGGGTCGTAGGCAATCGTTTTAATTATGCTGAGCTGTGTTTTTGTGTTGTTTGCAATCGGCACGTTCGTTTGGGAACAAGGTGTCTCAACAAGGCTACCGGTATAGTCCATCAACGAAAATGAGATAATATTTCCGCTACCCCAAACATCTGGGTCGTCTTCAACAATTTCAAAGAAAAACTTTGCTTCTGAACCTGGGCTAATATAGTTCAGAAATGGTGTCACATCTAATCCGAACTCAAAATATTTCTGTTCTTCTTCGTTGCCACCTTGCATCCCCATATCATCGCCCTGATAATTTACAATCGGGTACTCAATGATATACCTAGGAATGGCATCCAATGTATTTGTCGACATGCCGGCTCGTATTTTAATTCTTTTGCGATGGGTGTAGTATAGATTTATCTTATAGGTGAGCAAAGGCTCATACGACTCTTTTCCACATACTACGTTCACTGTGTTGTTCCATATTCCTCCCTGACTTGAGTTGTCGGCAAGAGTTTTATACATCATCCACGAAAAATATGGGGAGCTGTAGGTGTTTGCCATTTTAAAAGCGCCTATTTCCCAGTCTTTAACATTCACAACCCCATCGCTGTTTATGTCGATATGGTTCGTGTACTGTCCATCGCCATTATAGTCCCATTTAATTTCATCGTTATAACCGCAAATGTTCATACCATGGTTTGGAGAGGAGCCCCACGACACAATCACTCTTTCACCGGCATGAGGAGTGCCCGCTGCTAAAACATTCGATGGGCTTTGGTATTGCGAGTAGAAAAAGGCGACCCCTCCGGTCGCAGAGCCATCAAGGTGATCATTTAACCAGTTTTTAAGCGTAAGAATACCTTCCTCATCAGTACATTTAATGGCATATGCATTTACCAACCGATTGTGCATTCCGCTGTAATAACTGTCGTAACCACTCATCCACCGACTGCCTCCTCCAAATGAATAGGTGCCTCCGTATGTTTCTGTTGTGGGATGCCCTACCAGCCTGATTACCTCAAGACTGTGGTAATAGCTAACGCCATAATACCCAAATCCTCCGTTTTCCCAGTTCCATGTAAAATGCGTAGGGAAGTTATTTGAAATATTTGAAGCATCCTGATTCCGCAGTCTGCACATTTCATATGTATAGCCAAGTGCAATGGCTGCAGCCTGTCCGCAACAAAGACCTGCCTGCAAAAATATGGGAGGGTAATATATTAGTGTTGAGTTGTCAATTTCAACAGGTAATGTTTTATTCTTGTATTGTGAGGGAAGTGTAAGTTGTGGCATACCGGCAAGCTCAATCTGCTCTTTTTCCGATATGGGCTTAAGCACACTGCAGTTCTCCTGCGTAACACCAAGGTTTACAGTAAAAATGAAAAATAGTGTTAGTGAAATGATTGAGTATTTATTCATACTTCTAATTTTTAATGAATGGAGAAAAAAGAATGTCGTTAGGCAAAAAAATCTTCAGAATATAACAACCTGAGCTAAGGCTTCTGATGTCTATTGTTCTGACGTCAGATATATTTTCAAAACTATAAGAATCAATTTGCTTCCCGTTTGCATTGACCAAGGTAATTGCAGAAATGGAATCGGCTTTGTCACCTGTTATTACAAGATATGTGTCGGAAGGGTTGGGATAAATATGTATTTCTTCGGAATCATTTTCCATAATATCGGTAAGCAATGAATAGTCTTTTTTACAAGTAATGTTATTGTCGTCGGTAAGGCAAACCCTAATAGGATAGGGCTCGGTGAAGGCAATGTTTCCACTGAGTACTCCATTGTCAGAGATTTGAATGTTCTCGGGAGTAGGGTATAGGGTGATATTGATCCGTTGTGGTGATTGCGGTATTTCATCCTTTTTAATTATAAAATAATCCTTGTCGTTACCATACGAAACAGCTGAAACCCCTGTTGAATTCTGGATATAGAATCCTGAACCATAGAAAAAATCGATTTTCCCATTTTCGTACAGACTCAGGCCAAAATTGTTATCGGTCCATGATTCAAGGTATTGTTGCGATACATTCCACCTGATACTTATATGATCATTATAATCTTTTAACCAAATACCATCGTTGTATGCTGGATTGCAAACAAAATCGAAGCGCATATGAGGCCCGATAACCCTTTCCATCTGGATAAAATCCTCAAAGAAGTCTTTTGCGTAAGGCCAAGGGAACTGATCGTTGCCTACCATGATATATCCGTCGGTGTGAACAATTATTTTATTATAGGTTTCTCCATTATACGGAAATTGAAAAGGTAAATCAACCGTAATAATGCTGTCGAAATAGGTTTCAGGGCTAAGCTTTGTGTCGGTATAATAATCATAGGTGTATGCGCTTGTAGTGGTGTTACAAACAGCTTCAAGACTCCAAGTGAATGGCAGTGTGCCTCCTTCGGATGCAATATTGTAATTAAAGTTGGTGTTAGCACTAAATATGGGTAGTGATTCGGTAGTAATTGCGGGTTTGTCGAAATCCAGACTGAGGTTCAGTGGAATAGATATTATGCCATTAACAAAAGGAACATTGCCTGTCCAGGTGAAGCTGGTTTCAGGTTCGCTTGTATAGTCGTATATGGTGAACTCCTGAATCGATCCGTTGTAGCCATTGTTTGGGTCAATTTCCCTGCCTATTAGAAAAAGCCTGAATTCATGGCCTGCTGGCATATAACTTAACAATCTTTCTAAATCGTATCCGATTTCAAAATACTTGTCATCTTCGGTTTCACCTCCTTTCATGTAATTGTTCCCACCTTGATAGTTTATGGTCGGGAAATCCATTTCATAATCAGGAGTTGTTGCTTCAGGGTTGGTGCTTATGCCGATACTGAGTTTTACTTTTCCACGATACTCGTGGTTCAATTTTATTTTTGCAGTGTATTTTGGCTGATAATCAGGCCAGGGTTCAATTACAATCATTTCATTGTTCAGAATACCACCAAGTGGAAATTCATCTGCCAGACATTTGTACATAATATACAAATATCCACCATGTCCCTGCCATTCAGGACCAAAGCTCTCAGCAAGTTTAAAGCCGCCTTTTTCGTAGTCTCTTACATTAATTACTCCATCGTCGTTCAAATCGATGTTGTTGGTATATTGCCCGTCGTTGTTGTAATCCCAGCAGATGTTATCGTTGTAGCCCACTACGGTTCTTGAATGTAAAGGATTGTCGCCGCACTTCGTTATTGTATAATACCCTGCCTCGGGTGTACCCTGGGGTAAATAATTGTCGCCACCCCAACCGATATTGGTCATAAATGTTGCCATACCCCCCGGCATTTCCCCGCGGCCATGGTCGTAAACCCATGCCTTTAGCATAAGTAAACCTGCTTCATCAGAAACATCAATATAATAATAGTCTTTAATTCTGTTTTGCATAAAACTCAGGTAATTGTCGTATCCCGACACCCAAATGGAAGAATCTCTCGATAAATCGGCAGGCGATTGATATAAATATGGCAATCCCATGTTTTTGCCAATATTAAAAGTGCCGGTTACATGTCCGCCATTCCAGCCATATCCTCCATGAAACCAATTCCATGGGTAATACACACTGAACCATGCGTCCTCATCAGTTGAGGCAATATTTTTAACCCGGTTATGCTCATAGGTGTACATATAATACGATGCTGCCGACTGGTTGCATACCCAGTGGGTCTGCGTGTAAATGGGAGGGAAATATATCTCTTCGGAATTATCCACAACATCGGGCAGGTTCTTTGCATAATATTCTCTTTCGCCTGCTTTCAGTGATAAATGTTTGCGGTTGGTGCTATACCTTTTTTCGGACTGAGAGAACAGGGTCAGGTCAATCATCAACAACCCAACAATTATGACATAAATACGAAGCATTAATAAATGATAATGACATTTCTTGCGAAAATAATATATTATTGATTTATTTTTGTGAATTATTATATATTGTTCAATGGAATTTATTCTGGTATCGGATTATGAACCAACAGGAGATCAACCTCAGGCCATACGTGAACTTACTGATGGTGTTTTTGAAGGGCGTAGACATCAGGTGTTGCTCGGAGTTACCGGTAGTGGGAAAACCTATACAATCGCTAATGTAATACAGAATATTCAGCGTCCGGTACTGGTATTGAGCCATAATAAAACACTTGCTGCCCAGCTTTACTCTGAATTTAAAAACTTCTTCCCCAATAATGCGGTTGAATATTTTGTTTCTTATTACGATTATTATCAACCTGAAGCGTATTTGCCGGTTTCTGATACCTATATCGAGAAAGACCTTGCTATTAATGATGAAATTGAAAAACTGCGCCTCAGTGCCACCAGTGCACTGTTGTCGGGCAGAAGAGATGTGATTGTTGTTTCTTCGGTATCGTGTATTTACGGAATTGGCAACCCCGATGATTTTTATGCGAATACCATTCGTTTTAGCAAAGGAGATGTTATTGGCAGAGACCAGCTGCTACGAAATCTGGTTGATAGCCTGTATTTCCGCTCCGAAATTGATTTTGTGCGTGGAAGCTTTCGGGTAAGGGGCGATACAGTCGATATTTATCTGGCCTATCAGGATATGGCTTTGAAAATAGAGTTCTTCGATGATGAAGTGGAGAATATTTTTAGCTTCGACCCTGTTCATGGTGTAATTATTGAGAAGTTTGAACAAGCAATAATTTTTCCGGCAAATATTTTTGTCACGGCAAAGTCGAGGATGCAGGAAGCCATGATACAGATACAGGATGACCTTGGTCTGCAGGTCGAATATTTAAAATCCATAGGTAAGCGATACGAAGCAAAAAGATTGCTCGAAAGGGTTACTTATGACCTCGAAATGATACGGGAACTGGGTTATTGCAGTGGTATAGAAAACTATTCGAGGTACTTTGATGGAAGAGCTACGGGGACCCGTCCGTTTTGCCTGCTTGACTATTTCCCCGGAGATTATCTGATGGTGGTCGACGAAAGTCATGTTACCATACCACAAGTGCGTGGTATGTATGGGGGCGACAGGTCGCGAAAAGAAAACCTTGTTTCGTATGGCTTCAGGTTGCCGGCAGCCCTCGATAACCGCCCATTGAAATTCGATGAATTCGAGCAGCTGCAGAATCAGGTAATTTATGTAAGCGCAACACCTCACGACTATGAACTGGAAAAAGCCGAAGGTATTATTACCGAACAGCTCATCAGGCCAACAGGTTTACTCGATCCTGAAATCCATGTCAGATCAAGCCAGAACCAAATTGATGATTTGCTGAACGAAATACGCTTAAGTACGGCAAACAACGAAAGGGTGCTGGTAACCACCCTGACTAAAAGAATGGCAGAAGAACTGACCAAATACCTGGTAAAGTATCAGATTCGGTGCAGATATATTCATTCCGATGTGGATACACTCGATAGGGTTGTCATCTTAGATGAACTTCGTAAAGGTCTATTCGATGTGCTGGTTGGAGTGAATCTGTTGCGCGAAGGTCTCGATCTCCCCGAAGTGTCGTTGGTGGCAATACTTGATGCCGATAAGGAAGGTTTTCTCAGGAATGCACGTTCGCTCACGCAGACAGCCGGCCGTGCCGCACGTAATGTAAACGGAAAGGTTATTATGTATGCGAGCAAAATGACTGATGCCATGAAAAGAACCATCAATGAGACGAATCGCCGCCGAAGTAAGCAAATACAATACAATACCGATAATCAGATTGTTCCGCGCAGTATTGTAAAAACTACTGAAACAGCATTGTCGCTATCTTCAAGAACGGAAGGTTCTCCTGCCGATTTTGTTAATGCAGAATCAGACCCGGGAATAGCTGCCGATCCGGTTGTGAAATATATGGATAAACCTGCATTGGAAAAATTGCTCAAGAATACCAAAAAGCAAATGGAAGATGCTGCAGCCAAACTCGATTTTATCGAAGCAGCCAGACTCAGAGACGAATTATATATTTTGCAGAAAATGATTAGCTCAAAAAGTTAAAAAAACTCGTTCCAGCAGGTGTAGCTTATTAATCTGCAGCTCCCTCATCTTTGATGCAACGTACAGAAAAACCTTTTGACATTTCAATGCTAACATTGCTTATGTTAAACCCAAAATCAGCAATCAATCCCGGATACAACGAACCGATGCGCCGGTATGATTATCGTTACTTGTACGTGTTGCAGCAGCATTGTTAAAACTAAGGGTCCTCAGCCAACTTGAAGATACATCAGTTGGGGTGCTGGTCCAGTAACCTGTATTCATCAACATGCCATCGTACAATCCGGTTGTTCCGTTACGCATACCTGCTCCTAATGCATTAAAATTCGTTGAATTTGTAGCACCAATATTAGGCTCTCCCCAGTAGTCGGCACCGGTAACTTTCAAAGCACCTCCTGCCAATCCTTCACCGCCTAAATAAGTAACGAGTGTAGTCCATTCTGCATCGGTAGGCACATGGTAGCCGTATGGACAGATATTGCGTGAATCAGCTGCAGCATAAAAATTATATAATCCCCCAAGGCTGTAGAGATAATCAATCATATTATCGTAATAGCAATATGAGGGCGATCCAGCGATTAACGAATACCATTCTGTGTCATCGGTTGTGAGGGTAATCCACTCACCATTCTGAAAGTAGGTGCTTCTTAAATTTTCAGCCATCCATACCTGTGTTCCTATAACCACAACCCCATATGAGTTGCCTTCATAATCGTAAACATCTTCAAGTCCGAAAGTTCTGATGGGTCTGGCATTATAGGTAATTGATTTGGAGGAAAGGCTGGTCTCTCCAATAATCATACACCATGCACTATTCATTGGATCCGTTACATCTTCAGAAGATGACCAATAGGAGAAATCACCAAACCCCGGAATATATTCTTTTTTTGTGTACATTTCAACAAGTTCATCTCTCGATGGAAGTGCCCAATCGAAATATCCATAATACTCCTGAGAATAAATCAAATTGGCAGCGGCCGTCTGATCAGGGCAAACATTAAAAATTAATTCCGTGTTTGCGCGACCTGTTCCAAACAGAGTTTCATTGGCACCGGTTTCGTATCCCATGCATCCCCAGTTTACCTCAGTAAAGTCGCTTTCATAAGCGACCATGCCAATCCCGACAACCGGATCAAAGTAAAAAATATATCCTCCTGCATAGAATTTTCCATATAATGAATCAATTGGTATTCCATCATCATATATTTGCTTTGGGGTTTCTCCGTAATCAAGTCGTTGTTGCACAGTCATCTGAGTTGTGAAGAATTGCCATTCTCCATATCCTGTTCCAATTTCATTGGTGGCATAAGCATATACAATATACGTTGTGTTCGGCTGTAATCCGGTAATGTTGCTTACATATTCACCAACACCTTCACCGTCATTGGTCATGTTTTCTCCGTCTTTTGGCATATTGAAAACTTCCCACATAACGCCACGGGCTGTTACCGGTTTTCCTCCATCTGAAGTAACATTCCCGCCGCAAACCGCTGTTGAAGAAGTGATGTCGGTAACAAGTGCTGTTTCAACAAATGGCGGTGTAATTTGCTTGATACAGCGTACCGACATTCCATAATGTTTATTGATTTCGCTGCGGTTGATGGTAGGTAAATCGAACTGCACCATTCGTGCCCATGCATTTTCGTAACTTGTACTTTCTTCACTTGTCCAGAAATACCCTGAAAGACCCAAGTCTGAGTATGTATCATTTTGCTGGCTGTTGCCTATATCGCTATATCCACCTTCGTTATTTCGGAAACCTCCGGGTAGTAAGGCGAATTTACTCTGGTTTGTTGCTGCTGAATTTGGCTCGTTCCAGTGTGCAGTTCCAACTTCTTTTAATTTACCGCCTTCATCGGTACCCCTCCATCCTGTATTGTCTGCATCTCCCTGACTCATCCCCAAAAACATTTCCAGTTCTTTCCATTCAACATCGGTAGGGATAGCCCAGCCTTCTGGGCATAAACCAACGTAATTGTTTACTGCATGCCAGTTATATAATTTTCCATAGGTTAGGTCATATGTTGCTGAATCATTATTGTACCAACAATAGGCACCATCGTAAGTATTAGCCCATTCGCCATTATTGGATATGTGTTGAATAGGCATATTGTTTTTATCGCCTTCAGCGTTGTACGTTGATGTCCTCAGGTTCTCAGCCATCCATTCTCGCTCGTTGATAACAATTGTGTTATAGAAGTTTCCGTCAGCATCATAAACACCGGCTCCGTCAGTAGCAAGGTAGCTCAGTGTTGAAAAACTGACTTCTTCACCGTATGCTGTGCCCAGGGCATTCGTTGCATAAGCTTTAACGTAGTAAGTCGCACCGGCGTCCAGCCCTGTGATATAAGATGTATAGTTTTCTGTTCCACTGCCGTTGCTCAAGCTACCTGTATTACTGCTAAGGGTAGGATCGGGTGAAGTACCCCATACAATACCTTTGTTGGTTACTGGTTGTCCGCCATCGTCGGTTATTTCTCCACCGGAAAAGGCAGTTATGGTAGTAATCGCCGATACGTCTGAAGTAGTTACAGTAGCGACGGTTCCCTCAGTTTTAACGCAACGTACACTGAATCCGCTCAGTTTTTTTTCATCATTTCTTTTAACGCTGCTATAGTTGAAATTCAAATTTCGTGACCATGCAGTGCTGGAAGATGACGGATCGGAACCCCAAAGGAAATTGTCGTTACCCATACCTGCAAAACTTCCGGTTGAACTGCGATACCCTCCGGGAACAGCATCAAAACCACTCTGTCCATTGGCGCCGGCATTGGGGTCATTCCATAATCCCATTTCATAAAGTTTAAGCTTTCCTCCTTCATTCGTGCCTCGCCAACCAATGGCATCTGCTTGTTCTGTCAACATCCCCAGAAACATTTCGAGTTCTTTCCATTCGGTATCAGTAGGCACTTGCCAACCTGCAGGGCAAAGGGCATCTGTGGCCACAGCATACCAGTTGTACAGTTTGCCATAAGTCTCTTCATAGGCAGTTGAATCATTATTATACCAGCAATAGGCACCTTCGGGATCAATATAATTTCCCCATTCGCTATTATCGGTAATCTTGAGGATGTCACCTGAAAGTACCATTCCGTTATATTGCGACACCCTCAGGTTCTGCGACATCCATTCACGTCCATTTATAATGACCGTTGGATAGAAATTGTCGTCGATGTCGTATACTCCGTCCCCGGTGGTATAGAGCAGGGGTAATGTTACAAAGCTGAGTTCTTCTCCGTAAGCAGTTCCTGCACTGTTGGTAGCATAAGCGCGAACATAATATGTTTGCCCGGGGCTGAGATCTTCCATGTTGCTTATAAACACTCCCATACCATCGCCATCGTTTGTGATACCTTCATTGTTTTCGATATCTGGTTCACCCAGGGTATTCCACACTACGCCTCTTGCAGTAATTACGTCGCCGCCGTTTTCGGTAATGTTACCACCCGATATTGCCGAAGTGGTAGTAATTTCGGTAACAGGTTCAGTGGCAAGTACCGGCAGACTGTAGGCCAAAGTCGAAAAAGCGATTTCTTCACCGTAGGCAGTTCCGTATTCGCTGGTGGCATATGCCCTTACGTAATAAGTCGTTCCTGGCAACAATTCATCTATATTACTAATAAACATACCGGGGCCTTCGCCGTCGACTGTTAATCCTTCGTTTGAAGATAGGGAGGGAGTGTTGGTTGTGCTCCACACAATGCCTTTTACGCTAACTAACCCATCTCCCTCGTCGCTAACATTTCCGCCCGAAACTGCTGATGTGTACCCTACCTGTGTTGCAGGATTAGTAGTGACCGCAGGAATAGCAAAAGCGAGAGTAGTGAAGCTGAGTTCTTGTCCGTAGGCAGTTCCAATGCTATTGCTTGCATATGCCCTGACATAATATAATGTTTCAGCACTGAGTCCGGTCATGTCGCTCGAAAACACTCCGGTTCCATCTCCTTCGGAAGTAATTCCCGAGTTTATGTCAACGCTGGGGTTCGGCGAACTACTCCACACAATACCTCTGGCTGTTACCGGATCTCCGCCATCGTTTGTAACTTCCCCGCCCGAAATGGCAGAAGTTTTGTTGATTCCTGAAACTTCGGCTGTAACTACTGTGGGAGCAACAGGTTGCGGTTCAACCTCTTCGTCTTTGATGCATCGCACCGACAATCCGAGGGTTTTGCGCCCGTCTTCGCGATAGATACTGCATTTGTCGTAGCTTACCGCTCTACTCCATGCGTCCTGCCCGTTGCTTTCAGAAGCAGCCCACCATGTGGCATATTCGCCGCGATAATAAAAAGCAGAGACAAAATTGCGCATTCCAGCAGGGACTGCAGAAAACCCTGATGCATTGAGATCATCACCTGTAAGGCTGAACCAGATATTACTGCGCGAGTCTTTTAAATAGCATCCTTCGTTTTGGCCACGCCAACCCAATGTGTCTATAAAGTTATCATCCATACCCAGATAAGTTTCAAGCTCCATCCATTCTGAATCGGAGGGTACGTGCCATCCCTGAGGGCATATTCCGGCCGTATCGTCCACAGCATACCAGTTGTAGAGTTTGCCGAACAATGAGTCGTTTTCAGGGTTGTTGCTGTAGGAACAACAGGCTCCGGTGAGTAGCGAGAGCCACTGCAGACTGTCGGTAACTTCGGGGATTTCGTTTTGATTTCGGTAGGATGCGGTTTTGAGGTTCTCTGCCATCCACACCTGATCACCGATGGTAACCACCGGATAGGTGTAGTTGTCAGGGTCGGTGCAGACAAAGAAAGCGAAGCTAAGTGTAATGTTTTCCTGCTGAGCAATAGCATCTTCCGGGTTGATTATGAGGGTTTTAAGGGTGATGTAATCCTGTCCCGAAAAAGCCCTGAACAGAAGTATGTCCCCGAAGGAATACACCATATCGGTGATGTCCTGCAATTCGCGGAGCTGCAGATATTCAGGGGATAATTCCGATTTTCCGGTATATTCCAATGCAAGCTGATAGTTATTGTTTTCGGAGCCGATAACTTTTCCGGTGAAGAGGAAATTGTCAGACTTTGCCACGACAGTGTACACTCCCGATGATAATCCTTTGAGCATAATATTGTAGATTGCCTTATCGAGGAATCGGGTATCGCTGAGGAGCTTTTTCCCGGTCAGGTCGAAAATGTCGATAGTAACCCAAGCATCTCTGTCAACGGGAATATCGAAAGAACAATATCCGGGTGCAGGGTTCGGATACATAAAGAGTTTGTTGTTTTGGTTGTTGCTGAGCGTTCGGGCCAGCTGAGGGGCAACGAGATGGAGTTCATCGCTTCCTGCGAGATTAGCGGTTTCCTGAGTATTTAGGTTGGTAACAATAAGGCTGTCGACAGGGATAAACTGTGGAGTTCCTTCGAAATTCAGGTAGAAGTTTTGGGCGTTGGCAAAATTTACCATAGCAAGAGCTACTACTATCAGGGATATAAATTTTTTCATGGATATTTTGTGTTTAAGAAACGACATGATTAAGGGAAAAGTTATTTAATAAGATACACAAGCGAGAGGTTTATAACAGAGCTTTTAGCAGTAATGGTTTCATTGGGTCTGATGTCGATAAACCCCCTGGAGTAGGTAAGTCCGAGCTGATATTTGCTGTAATAGAGTTTCAATCCGCAGGTAATTCCGGAGTCGAAGCGTTTGAACGAGTTCCATTCATCGCCGTAGAATTCGGTAGAATTGTCGGCATAAGCATCATGTCCGTTTTCTTCGAAGTTCCATTCAAACTGGGGTTCGTTACCGGCATCGGTAACGGCAATACTCCGTTTTCCGATAACTGAAATGCTGGTGTAAGGCCCCACAATGCCACCGATTCGGAGGTTTCCGAGAGGTACCATATACGCAATGGTAATTGGAATGTCGATACTTCCAATGCTGGCTTTAGAAGTTGCAAATTCATCACTGATTTTATCGCCTTTCTGAAAGAAAATGGCGGCCGCCCCCACCGAAAGAAAGCTCATAATCTCGTATTCGCACATAACACCGGCCTGAAACCCAAACTTGAGGTCTTTATCGATATCTCCTCCGATCTCCGTTTTTTCGATAATGGTGGAAGCATTCCCCCCAGCCTGTATTCCGAAATGAAAACCCTGGGCATGAAGGGGAGTGGTTACTGAGAGAATCAGTATGGCTGTAAGCAATACAAAACCTTGATAAGCTATTCTCATATGGCTGAAACATTTATGTAAAACAATGCGCGGTTTAATAAGTGAATTTAACAGACAAATCATCTATCAAAGATAATAAATCTTCGACATTTTATTAAAAAAATGTATGAAAAATCAAACGAATTTCGAATTAAATAATAACTGATGTTGTTAGTAATTGATAGCGAAAACCGAAAAAACAAAACAGTTTAAATATTCAGCAGAAAGTCAATAGTCTTTTGTATTTCATCATGCATCAGGCAGTCGTTTTCAACGAAATGTACTTGTTTACGGTATTCGTTAAGAACCGCTTCCAGCACCGGTGAGGTTTGGGCAGGGCGGCGAAATTCAATGGCTTGTGCGGCAGCAAAAAATTCGATACTCAGAAGGATTTTGAGGTTGTTGCAAACCTTGAGAAGTTTGGTCGCAGCGTTTGCACCCATACTTACATGGTCCTCTTGTTCATTCGATGAGGAAATCGAATCAACGGAGGCTGGCGTGCACAGTTGCTTATTCTGGCTGACAACCGAGGCTGCTGTATATTGGGGTATCATAAATCCGCTGTTTAAACCGGGATTACTTACCAGAAATTCGGGTAAGCCACGTTGTCCGGAAATAAGTCTGTACAGGCGGCGTTCACTGATACTACCTAGCTCGGAGAGTGCAATAGCCATATAATCGTATGCCATGGCAAGTGGTTCACCATGAAAATTTCCTCCCGACATGATTCGGTTGTCATCAGGGAAAATAGTAGGGTTATCGGTCACGGAATTAATTTCTGTAGCAACAATACCCGCTACATGCGAAATTACATCTTTTACAGCTCCGTGCACCTGCGGTATGCATCGAAATGAGTAGGGGTCCTGAACATGCATTTTCTTTTGCCCGATGAGTTGTGAGCCTTTCAGAATTTTTCTGATGTTGCGTGCTGTTTCAATCTGACCGGCATGCGGACGTACCTGTTGCAGGAGTTCATCGAAAGGGTCTGGTCGGCCATTGTATGCGTCGAGCGAGAGGGCGGCTACACTGTCGGCTATTCGCGACAGCTTTCCTGCCAGAATTAATGCAACAACACCATGAGCACTCATGAATTGTGTTCCGTTAAGCAAAGCCAGTCCTTCTTTGGATCCAAGCTCAATAGGGGAAATATTCAGTTCGGTGAAAAGATTCTCCGTATTGTAAATCCTCCCTTTGTAATGTGCCTTTCCGGAACCCAGCAAAGGAAGAACCATGTGTGCAAGAGGAGCGAGGTCGCCCGAAGCTCCAAGCGACCCCAGTTCATATACCACAGGAAAGATTTCGTGGTTAAACAATTCTATCAGTTTCTGCACTGTTGCCAGTTGAATGCCTGATTTTCCGAGCGACAAGGCGTGAATTTTCAGTACCATCATGATTTTTACAATGTCGGGTTCAACCATGGTCCCCGCGCCGCATGCATGCGACTGAACCAGGTTTTTTTGCAATACAGCAAGGCTTTCTTTCGATACCGAAATATTGCATAATGCCCCAAATCCGGTATTGATACCATACACGGGTTCATCGGAGTTGGATAATTTACGGTCGAGAAATGTGCGGCATTTTTGAATCAGATGAATTGATTCTTCCGATAATTCAAGCTTTGTTGGTTTCTGCAGAATTCTTTCAAGGTCGCTAAGCCTGAGTGACTCAGGTTTAATAATATGTACGTACATTTTTTTTGATTTTTAATAGTGATTACCAATATTGATCTCCAAAACGAAATTTATCGCCAAAACAACGACTTACGGTTTGTGCAAATGATGAAATCAATAATCCACATAACGAAATTTTTACAAAGCTATATGTTTTTTTTAAATTAGATTATCATTCCGAAAACAATTCTGATTTATTAGCACACCTGATATTTTGAATTTTTTAGAATGCGTCAGTTGAAGAAAGTTAGTTTGGAGCGCTGACGATAGTACAGTACTCGCCCCATAACTGATTTTCGTGGCGAATTAAATCCTTATAATGAATTTGAAGGAATAGTTTTAATTGTATTCGTTAACGGTCAGCCCCCCATTGCTTAATTACGATTTTTCTCCCTGAAACAAACAAAGGTTCACCTGTTCGATACTTTCTTCATTATCGGAAAGCACCAGCAAAACATCGTTTGGTTCAATCACTGTAGAGCCGTTGGGGGTAATATACCGGTTATTTCGCTTTATCATGGCTATGATTGAGTTCTTTGGAAACCCCAGATCTACAATTCGTCGGTTTACGGCACCACAGTCGGTGGAGATCACGATCTCTTTCATGGTCGATTTGGGAATTTCGTTTATAAACTTATCCAATTCAGAAGAAGGCTTTATTCTTTCTGGGAGCGAAACATGAAGCCATTTTGCTATAACTGATAAAGTAGTGCCCTGTATCAGCACAGATGTTACCGAAATAAAAAACACGATGTTGAAAATAATATTTGCCACTTCGATCCCTGCCAGAAGTGGGTAGGTTGCAAAAACAATAGGAACGGCTCCACGCAAACCAACCCAAGAGATATAAAATCGCCTCCGGAGTTTCATTTTAAAAAATGCCAGACTCAGAAAAACGCTAACAGGCCTGGCAACAACTATCAGGAATACAGAAATAAGCATGCCAATACCCAAATAGGGAATTATTTGCGAAGGAAATACGAGTAATCCCAGTGTGAGAAAAAGAACAATTTGCATCAGCCATGCCACGCCATCGTAAAATTTGATGATGGTTTTTTTATGTATGATATCCTGATTGCCTAAATACACCGCACAGATGTATATTGCCAGAAAACCGTTACCACCCGCAAAATCGGTAGCCGAGAATGTTATAAACATCAATGCTATAACCAGAACAGGGTAGAGCCCCTCGAAACCAAGATTACTTTTATTGATGATGAACCTGCTGAACATACCGAAAGCATAACCTGCCAGAGCTCCCAATATCATTTGCTGTAAAAACATGGGGATAATGGAGAGAATACTCTGATCTTCGTTAATAACCAATGTCAAAAATGCTATCGTCAGTACATATGCCATTGGGTCGTTGCTTCCACTTTCCAATTCAAGAGTGGGTCGCAAGCGTGATTTTAAAGCCAGGCTTTTGGACCGAAGTATCGAAAACACTGCGGCTGCATCGGTCGATGACACAATTGAGCCCAAAAGCATGGATTCGTAAAATGAGAAATCAGTAATCAGCCATACAAAACCACCCAGTATTAATGCAGTAAGCAAAACTCCTGCAGTCGATAAGGCAATGCCCTCACGAAGTATGGGCTTCACTGATGCCCAATTGGTATCAAGTCCTCCCGAAAATAGTATAAAATTCAAAGCAACAACCCCTACAAATTGGGCGATTTTGGCATCGTTGAAATGTATGCCGATAATACCTTCAGAACCCGCAAGCATACCGATAGCGAGAAATAATAATAATGTGGGCACGCCGAATTTATAGGAGGTCTTACCCACAATTATGCTGATAAAAAGTAACAGAGAACCAACTAAAAGTATGTTTTCAATAGTAACATTCATAGGGCAAGCTTTTCAGTAATTTGGTGCAATCCTATGAACCTGCTGACATTAAAATTTGCATCAAGGTTATGGCAATTCCTATTTATTTGCATTATATCCATATAATTTTACCCTGAGTTTTCATGTATTTCAACTCTTAAAAATAGGATATTTTTTTGAATCTTTTATATTCCCTGTGATAACAAATCATGGAACCAGTAAAATTTGAATAAATTCTACCTGGAGCCGTATGGGGTTTCAAATTTGGTTAATCAAGAAGATGATAATTAAAAAGTAACTTGAACATTGACCTGAGTCAGCTATGCCAATCTATTCAACGCAACTTCATTGTGGCAATCGTAAAGTCGGGTTTCCCGGCATAGGTAATTTCGTATCCCTTTGGGTCGGTTATTTCCTCCACTTTTTTGACCCCGTTAATGTATGTTGTTCTGGTCGCTATACCACCTCCCTGTTCACTGGCAATACTAAAGGTTTTATCGGGGTGCCCCGGAAAGGGTTCGTCGAATTCAACATCGGTCCATGTTGTGGTGGAATTCAGATACGCTTTTTTCAAGCTTTCTCCCGAGAAAAAATCTTTCAGGAAATTATACGGACCGTTATCATAGTTGTTTGCATAATACGCTGCAGCTCCAATCTTGAAGAAAGGTGCCGCATAACTGATTACCCGTTTCTTCGCTTCAGTAATACCAATATCATCGTCGTCGCCGGCTGAAGAACCGGCTCCATTGCATACCGAAACAAAAACAACCAGCGCATTGCTTTTTAAATGCAAGTCTTTCAGAATGTCGGCGGTAGAAACCATTGTGGTAATGCACAGACCTCCCACATTGCCATCTTCTCCCAATCGGCTTCCGTGCCCGGAGTAAATAAAAAAGCTGCATTCTCCCGACACTTTGGTAATCTCATTCCAATCGGCATTACTATCATAGAATTTATATACGCTTACACCGTTTTCTTTGAGCAGCTTCGCAATCTTATCCATTTTTTCAATTGCATCGAGGGTGCCATCTTCCTGATAACCAACAATCAACACCGCTTTTAAACTCCCCGATGAAGTGCCTTGCCCCAAAGCCGGAGTTAAGCTGCAATTGAATATGCCAATTCCGATAAATACAATGATTAGAAATCTCATTTTCTTTTGTTTCTTTACATTTAACGTGAAAAGCAAGGCGTTTAGTATGCTGTGATTTTGTGCTATTAAGTATGTCTTTTTATTCAGGTGCTTGAAGAGTTGAGTTTTTTGACAGAAATTACCTTTTGACTCATTATACAATCTCTTTTCCCCAGTACTTCATTTCCTATCACATCAATCGCGTACTGTGTGTTTACTGCTGTTTTTGTTTCTGAACTTAAATGCGTATTCAATACCATAATTGGGAAGAGTCAATATGGCATATTTACCATTATCAACCGAAGGGCCTGAGATTATCCCCAACCGAAATGTTAAAACGGAGTAGTTTTTAAACCGGTAATATATTCCGGCACCGCCTCCCAATCCCAACGAAAACATCGGGGTAAGCACATCGATATAATTGTCGGGAAACCCAAAGTGGAGGGTGCAACCAAAAGTTTTCTCTGGTCGCGTAATAATGTAGTTGCCGTAAAAATTGTAAGATAACAAACCGGGTCCCACAATACATGCCCCAAGCGATGTTTTCAGCGATAAACGGTCCGAAATTACTTTTTCAAAACCAAATTTCAGGGCTGGAGCAAGTCCGTCAACAGATATGAACAATCGGCTTCCAAGAGGCTGTGCGAAACTGTTCATAGTGAAAATTGCAATAAATACACAAAGCAAGGTTTTCTTTAATCGTTTTATATTCATTGGTTCACCCTTTTATATCAATCACTGCAGATAATTTCTCGTATATACCATGCGAGTGTGATTATGTGTTCAAAATTTTCTCTGAATTAAATCATTCGACATCTAACTTGATATAGCAAATGTATTGCTTTTAGTTTTTATTTCAATGTAATATTTTAAAGCTGCAATCAACTGATTGAAGTAATTGCCTGATTTTTTGCGGTGTACTTTTAAATGTACCCCGCACCCTAAATAAAATGCCTTGAATTTGCTGTTGATTGGAAATGAAATTATTGATATCTTTACCCTGACAATAATGCGGAAGAAGTTGTTGCGCAGGGTTACAGAAAATGGGTTTGACAAAATACAAGTGAACAAGAAGCATAACCGCGACAACAATATAGGACCTGGGTACTAAATGAAAATACCTGAAAACATTGAAAATTGCATTGATTGCCGATATTCACGAAGATGTTGTTAGCCTGAAAGATGCGCTACGAATTGCCGAAAACGAAGCTTGCGATCATGTGGTGTGTCTGGGCGATATTCTTGGTTACCCTTATCGGAGAGCTGCATATAACCACACCCGCAATGCCTCGGAGTGTATTTCTCTGGTGAAAAATAATTGTAGCTGTGTTGTTAAAGGCAACCATGATATTTTCCATACTGCAAGTTTTCCAACACATGCAACAGATTTCCGTTTTCCAAAAGAATGGTATCTATTAAGCGATTACGAAAAGCTTTCTCTATCAAACGGCAGGGTATGGCACTATAATGACGATTCTCCCTTGCAGCTTCGCGATAACGAAATAGAATATCTCAATTCACTGCCCGAATTCGAAGTGCATAACTGCGATGGCTTACATTTGTCGTTTTCGCACTATCTGTATCCCAACCTTTCAGGCTATGAATCCTCACTAAAAGGAGTAAATACCGATGTGAAAACACATTTTTTGCACATGGCTGCCCACAATAGCACAATTGGTTTCGTTGGGCACATTCATCCCGAAGGAGTAGGCATTTGTTACGAAACCAATGGCAACATTACTTCTGCATGGCTTGGCAGGTTCAGGTTTTTTACCTATGGCAGCAGAAATATTCGCGATTATCGTTGTGTCGTTGGTTTGCCCGCACTTGCCGATAATGGACGGGAAAACGGCTTTTCGGTATTCGATACCGCCAACCGCCGCCTCAACACAATTTCGCTAAACCCCAACAGGCGGACTCATTTATAAACGAAAAAATGGTGTTATGATAAAATTTAAAACCCTGATAAAAAACAAATTCTTTCAAAAAATAGTAGTTCCGGCTACAATTGCTCTGCTGCTTTTTATTGTTACGGTGTTTGCATTTATACTGCCAGCCTTTGAACGAAATGCCATAAATCAGAAGAAAAACATGCTTAAGGAGCTCACTGCAACAGCATGGAGCATTCTCGACAAATACAATAAAGAATACAGCACCGGTAAGTTGGGTCTAGAAGCTGCGCAATCTCTTGCAAAAGAAGATATTGAAGCTTTACGTTACGGAACACAGAAAAAAGATTATTTCTGGATAACTGATATGGAGCCCAATATGCTGATGCATCCCTATATGCACGAATTAACAGGAACCCCCCTGCAAAATTACGCCGATCCCGACGGAAAAAAATTGTTCATTGAAGCCGTTGAAATTGCAAAAAAACAGGGTGAGGGTTTCATCAGCTATAAATGGCAGTTTATGGATGACAGCAGCCGCATTGTCCCAAAACTAAGTTATGTTAAGAAGTTTGAACCTTGGAAATGGATTATTGGTACAGGAATTTACCTCGACGATGTGCAGACCGAAATTGCACGGCTGCGCAATCAGTTGCTCATAATTCTTTTGTTATCAACTCTGCTGATTGCCACTTTTATTGCCTTTGCCACTTGGCAAAGCCTGCTGCTCGAAAACAAACGACTCGTGGCCGAAGAACAGCTACGGATATCGCAGGAGCGATACCGTGCTTTGGTCGAAGCATCATCCGAAGGAGCTTTGCTGGTACTGCACAACTATATATATGCCAACAAAACCCTGCTCAATATGTTGGACTACGATGAATACGAAATCGAAGGTTTTACGTTATGGGATATTATTGCCTCCCATGAGCTTCAGGAAAAATATTTCGACTTCGAGACCCTTTACAATGCCACCGAATTGCCCGAAAGCTTCGAGTCGTTTGTTACCCGAAAAAATCAATTGAAGATGCGTGTAATGGTTAATCTGTCGCGGATAACTATGACAGGGAACAAAGCCTTGGTAGTGTTGATCAAGGAAATCCCGGTGACAGGACAATCCGATGCCGATTCAGTTCCATTGAATGGCGAAAGTCTCGTTTCATTCGATTTTGCTAACTTCGGGTTCTTCCGATCGAGTTTTTCAAGAAACAGTCGTTTTACCGAAGCAACCCAACCAGCTGTGAAAATCCTGGGTTTCAGGTCGAAAGAAGAAATGATGAAAACCCGTATTGACGATTTGTTTGCCGATAAATCGGAATTAAAAAGCTTCACCTTGCAATTACTAAAATATGGCTTTGTAAACAATAAAGTACTCCGACTGTTTTCCGAAAACAACAAACAGCGATTTGTGGCAGTATGGGCAATACTTCACAAAAATAGCGAGGGCGGACGCTATTGTGAAGGTTTTGTTCAGGATGTAAGCGATGCCGTGCTGCAACAAGCTGAAAACAACGTGCTTGTTGCCGATGCTATGAATCGCAATGCAGTCCTGCTCTTATCGGTGATTGATATTGCAAAGGCTGCCCCTGTATGCAATCCCGATACTCCGGTAACTAAAGCAGCCTATCTTATGACAGTTTCGGACTCTAAATGCATTTTTGTACAGTCGGAGCGCGATAATACAATAGGGATGGTTACCGATGCCGACATTAGGAGCCGCTGGATTGAATCTGGAAGAAATTTCGATAAAACTACAGGCGAAATTATGACAGCTCCTGTTATTGCTTTCAGTGCCGGAGGCACCCTTTTCGATGCTCTGCTTACGATGCAAAAAATGAATATCGATGTGTTGCCGGTACGTGATGATGCAGGAAATATCCGCAGTTATGTCTCGGGAGTGGAGATTGTGGCACGGCTGGCTAATAGCGGTGACTGGATCATTCGTTCGGTAAACAGTGCTGCCCATGCTAGCGAATTTGCAGGGCTGCAATTCCGGCTGCGAAAAATGGTGGAGCTCATGTTCAATGCAGGCATTCATGCCCGATATATCAGCCCTGTAGTATCACAGGTTTCCGATGCGGTAATTGCCCGTCTGGGCGATTTAATTATTTGTGAAATTGGTCAGGCCCCTGCGAATTTTGCTTTCCTGGTATTCGGCAGCGTGGGGCGAAACGAACAAAGCCTTGCAACCGATCAGGATAATGCACTGGTATATGCCGATGCCGACGACGAGAGAGAGCAAGAAGCCTACGCAGAGTATTATAACACCTTCGCCCGAAAAATGAATGAGTATCTGATACAGTGCGGATACCGGTCGTGTAAGGGTGGGTACATGGCATGCAACGCAAAATGGTGTAGGCCGCTGAGTGAATTTAGAAACTATTTTAACGAATGGATCAACAAGCCTGTACCGCAGAATTTACTCGAAGCAGAGGTGTTTTTCGATTTCCGGCTTGGCTACGGTAATCAGGAATTGGCTGAGACTATGAAGAATTATATGCTCGAGTGTATGCTAAATAGCGACCCGTTCTTTTACCAGATGGCCGCCAACACAGCTTCTATTAAATTGCCAACACAGATTTCCGGTACTATTGACATAAAAAAAATGATGCTCCCACTGGTAAATATTGTACGATTATATGCACTGAAAGCTCAGCTTTCTGAAAGTAACACATTCCAGCGCATCGCAGCATTGCACCGACACAACCATCTGGCAACCGACGATTTTACGCTGCTTATTAAAACCTATGATTTCCTGTTAAAATTACGCTTGCAGAATCAGTTGCACCAGTTATCGAACGGAAGGGTACCTGATAACCTGCTCGAAGTATCAATTCTTAACGATATTGAGCTCCAGCAGGTGAAACAAGCGGTATCGGCAATACAGGGGTTTTATACACGCCTCAACTACGACTTTAAACATGCAATTGGCTAGCCGATCTCACTTATTTTTTTTAGCAATTTGCGGTCGAGAATGCTTAGTTTGCGACCCTCCATATGAATAATATTCTCGTTGCAAAACTCTCTCAACACCCGTACGGTATTTTCTTCTGATATGGCGCACATTTCGCCAAGCTCACGCCGGGTAAGGCCCATGTGGAACATAGAACCCCCATGTAAATCGGATAAATATAACAGATTTTCGGCCAAACGACCTCTTGCCTGCTTTTGATTAAGCGTAATTATCTTGTGAAGTATCGATGCGGTGGAACGGGCAAAAGCCTGATTCAGCTTTAGAAAGAATGCATGATTTTCTTTATACAGTTGCTTTACCAACTCCAGGTCGATCATACAAACCTTCGATTCTTCAAGCGTGGTAACCGTATAGCAATACTTCTCTGATTCGAAAAACGATAACAACCCGATGTAACTGCTCGGACGCATAATATACATAATAATGTTCCTGTGGTTTATACCTTCAATATACAATTTGGCACTTCCGCTCACCAGATATATGGCATGCGTTACATCGGAACCCTGCTTGCACACTGTTTCGTGCTTTTTATAAATTGCCTGCAGGGGATTGAAATCGTCGAAATGCAATCCCGAATCTCTTATCGAATTATAAATATCGCACCTTGCCGTGCAATTTTCGCAATTTACTTTACACGAAAATTTCATAATGAATTGATATAGTTGCAATAATAAAAAAAAGTTGATTAGTATCAATGTTCTATTTCAACTTATTTAAACATTTTTTTTAAATCTATATAAATATATTTGACACTATTAATTCAAAAACTGAGACGTTATGCATGAAACAAACAATTCCTATTCTTTCAGTTTGTTTAAACCACTGAGCCAATACGGAAGAAGCAACCGGAATCTGATTATTATTCTCATTTCGGTTTGGTTCGTTGCCATTTTTGGTTTTCAGCTATTACTGCTGATTCTTCAAGAGCCAACACCCGAGAAAGCACTGTTAACCTATCAAGCGGTTTCAGGAAAAGTTAAATCAGGAACATCTGAACTCGGAGATAAGCAACAGTTTATTAATACCTTGATGATGGTGTCGGGAAAAAGCCTTATAAAACCCGATGACCGGATAATCCTGCACAAAGCAATCAGCTGGGCAGTATACGACATTATTGGCGAAGAGCAGGAAGCCAAAGTGGCCGGATATGTTGCACAACTGAACGAGACCCGCGCCCGGCTGGCAACTGCCGGCGACACTGAATATGCAGGTCTTCAGGCGCAACTTACTGAGCTAAAAGCCAATATCAACCTTTTAGCAAATGAGCCAACCGGAGTTGATCCTATGAACCTGAAAGCATCAATTCTTCCGTACAGCCTGAATTCTGAAAAGCAGATATTGTCGGACCAGGACTGGAAGCAGCTCGACCGGATGATGAGCTTTTATCTGACCCACAACCAGTCGGTTCTTACCAATACAACCTTCTTAGGGTTCCCGTTTCACTATTTTTATACAAGCGAATTCCTGTTGTTCTTATTTGTTGGCATATGCCTCTTCTACAGTTACCGGATAACGCAACTTCAGAAAAAATATTCAGTTCAGGAATAACCAAGATTAAAAAAACTCATTATGAAAAAGACTATAATATCTCTCATGTTACTGTCAAGCCCTTTACTACTGATGGCCGGCAATCTTACACAGCTTGAAGGAAGTTTTAAATTGGGCCCTGCAATTATTCTTATCACCATGCTAGTGGTTTTCGTAGTAGTCGGGTTTATGTCGAGAGCAAAAGACACCACCGACTATTATGCTGCCGGTCGAAAAATATCGAATGTGAGTTCAGGAATGGCCATTGGGGCCAACTGGATGAGTGCAGCCTCGGTACTCGGTTTGTCGGGAATGATGTATCTTTCTGGGTACAACGGATTGGCCTACGTGGTTGGATGGACAGGTGGCTATGTGTTACTGCTGATACTTATGGCTGGTCAGATAAGAAAATACGGGAAATTTACCGCGTCCGACTTCATCGGCGACAGATATTATTCTCAGGGCTTACGCGCAACCAGTGCTGTGTTTGCCATTTTTATCTCGTTTGCCTATTGCGTTGGACAATTTGGAGGTGTTGGGCTCATGTTCAAATGGATTCTTGGTATCGATTACGAATGGGCCGTAATCATCGGAGCATCGGTTGTGCTATTCTATACAATGATTTCAGGTATGATTGGTGCTACAAAAAATATGGTGATACAATACATAATCATCATTGTAACCTTTTTGATTCCTACTTTCATGCTTACCTATAAATTCGACTATTTCTGGGTAATCCCACAGTTTGGTTATGGCACTGTAGTTACCGATATCATTCAGGGGATACCCGCTCCCAATATTGCTGATGGTGCTGCATTGCTCAATGCCTACGGCCATAATGTATCTATTGTGCCCAGCCCGGAATTTGCCATGCCATGGGATCCGGCTACCGGCAGCACTGCATTTCAGTGGGTTGCTATCTGCTTCTCGCTGATGCTTGGAACCGCGGGGCTTCCGCACGTATTACAACGCTTTTACATTACGCCTACAATACGCGATGCTCGACTTTCGTGTGTTTGGGGCTTGTTTTTTATTTGCCTCTTATACTGGAGCACCCCAATCTACTCTGTTTTTGGCAAATTGTTTTCATCGAATCCCGAAGTTGGCAACCTGGCTTCTGATGCCATTGTGGTTTATACAGCCCAATTAGGCAATATTCCACCTTTGATTGTCGGTTTCCTGGCTGCAGGTGCAATTTCTGCTGCATTCTCAACTATTTCTGGCCTGCTTGTAGCCGGCTCCTCCGCCTTTTCTCACGATATCTACGTGAAAATTCTCAAACCCAAAGCCAGCCCAAAACAAGCCCTTCGAATGGCTCGTATTGCAACCATCATTATGGGGTTGCTCGTGGGCGCTGTGGCAATGCTTAAACTGGGAATGATTGCTCAGTTGGTTGCAGTAGCTTTTTCTATGGCAGCATGCACTATTTTTCCACTCTTCCTGCTTGGAATATGGTGGAGCGGATCGAACCGCGCCGGAGCAACTGCCGGTATTTCGGTAGGTATTGTAATTTCGCTGGTTGCTCTTACTTACTTTATTGCCGGCAAAGCAGGTACACAGTTGCCGGGGCACAAGTTTATCGAGTACTGGCTCAATGTGTGGTATTTTGCCTGGATAGGGGCACCTCTGGCAATAATTACAAATATTGTTGTGTCGAAATTTACAAAAGCAACCCCGGTTGAAATACGTAAATTCCTTGTTGAAAAGGTTCACAGCTCATAAAGTATACTTATATTACAAGCCTTGAAATTTCAAGGCTTGTAATAATTAATTCCGAAGAACTATGATCCGTATTTCCCGGTATACAAAGTTAATTCTTATTTCAATTGCAGTAATTGTGGTAGCAGCATTTGTTACCGCGTATATATATTACAGTGCAAAAAACCGAGCCGAAGACCCACGCGTGGTTGAAGTAAAAAAAATGCTTGCTGGCTTCGATAAGATTTGTACCGAAAAAGGCTTCGATTTTGCACTGTTAAAGCTTGACTCTATCGAAACCGTGTTGAAAAATACCGAAGCCTATACCGATTCGTACGAATTGGGAATTGTATACAACAACCGTGGTAGTGTTTACCTGCAACAGGCACTCTACGAAATTACCGACAGCGCAGCCAGGCAAAGCATGCTGGAAGCTGCAGCTTATTGGATTGAGCAGTCAATAAACAGATATACCGGCTGGATGAAAAAATACGGAGCGTTGCATGCCGACAGCCTTATGATAATTACTAGGAAAACATTCAGCAGAAGCGATCCCGCTTTCGCACGCCATAACTACGAAAGGGTGGTACAGAAGAGGGTCGATGACCTTCTTATGGCCCAGAAAGAGACACCCCGCCGCATCTCGGTTGCCTATACCAATCAGGGTATAATACGCCGGCACCAGTATCGGCAGGATGAGGCACTGCAATGCTACATTCAAGCAATTAAACTTTGGAAAGACAATGTTACGGCGCGAAACAATTTTAACGTGCTAATGGGATTGCCTCCTGAGGACAGATCGATTATCGACCAGTTGTTTCCACCTGAAAAAAATAAGTTTGACTAAAAAACACAGTTATGAAAAAATTTTTGATTGTTTTAATTTTTTTAGCCTTTTGGCAGGCAACCCTCGCTCAACAAGAGCCGACTGCACCAAAATATGGTATCAGCTTTTCAGGTTTCGTAAAAAACGACTTCTTCGTCGATACGCGCGATTGCTATACCATAAGGGAAGGACATTTTTTACTGTACCCGAAAGAAGTTGCAACCGACTCCGATAATATCGATATTAACGACAAAACATCATTCAATTTCTTGTCGATACAAACAAGGCTGTCCGGAAAAATTACCGCCCCCGATGCTTTTGGAGCCAAAACTTCGGGAGTGCTTGAGGCCGATTTTTTCGGCAACGAAAACACCAATTTTACCGACAACAATGGCTTCAGGCTGCGACATGCCATTGTGAAACTGAATTGGAAAAAAACCGAGCTTCTTACCGGGCAGTATTGGCACCCATTTTTTATCCCTTCTTGTTTTTCGGGGGTAATTTCGTTCAACACCGGTGTACCGATGCAACCTTTTTCGCGTAACCCGCAAATTCGCCTGACGCATAACCTGGGTAAGTTTGGAGTTATGGCTGCCGTTGCTGCACAGCGCGACTTCACATCTCCAACCGGATCGGCAGTATTGCGTTATACGGCAATTCCCGACATCAGCGCAGGAATAAGCTATGAAACCAAAAACGAGCAAGCAAAAACAGGGTTTTTAATAGGGGCAGTAGCCGGCTATAAAATGCTGCAACCGGTGCGAACAATAACAGTTGGCACCTCAACATATGTTACAAATGAAAAAGTTCAGGGGTATTCGGCAACCGCATATATGAAAATTACCCTGAAACCACTCATTATCAAAATGCAGGGAGTGTACGGGCAGAACCTGTTCGATTCGCTGATGCTCGGTGGCTTTGCAGTACACGAAATTACAGACCCCTTGCGACAG
>ENA-UPTA01000393-UPTA01000393.1-activated-sludge-metagenome-genome-assembly--contig:-NODE-393-length-50926-cov-7.669222_pt1 | contig 50926 bp, 46 predicted proteins | sample MGYA00238184_ERZ773361 | MGnify/ENA primary metagenome ERZ773361 (study PRJEB29100, sample SAMN05720205) | activated sludge metagenome | isolation source: anaerobic digester from wastewater... | reverse complement strand
GGAATAAACTCTGATTCTGAAAAAAGTACAGGTCTGTCCAATCCTGATTTTTCAATCGAACAAAAACTTTCTCTGCTTTTGAGTATATGAAAAAATGTGCTTAACATACCTTCAAATGAGCCATCATATAGAAAAACTTTCATGTACCCACCTCGTATAAAAAAGGAAGTTTAAGCTTTTTGGGCTTGTTTTCGGCTTTAGACATAAGAAAAGCTCTGATAATAAAGGGATCTGTGCAAAGATCAGAAATTTTTCTGCCATTGCATGTAATAAAAAATCTTGCCCGTTTCAGAACTACACCAAATTTCTTAAGGTCATCAGGCATTATCTTACCGTATCTTCTTGCATTGAGTATTTTTAATATACTTTTAACCCCCATTCCCGGGACTCTCAACAGTTCGTCATATCCAGCCCTGTTTACCTCCAACGGGAAGAACTCCATATGCCTTAGTGCCCAAGAGCTTTTGGGATCAATTTCTTCATCAAGATACGGAAACGAACTGTCAAGTATTTCATCAGCATTGAACCTGTAAAATCTCAAGAGCCAATCGGCCTGATAAAGGCGATTTTCTCTCCTGAGCGGCGGATATGCAAGAACAGGAAGCCTGTCATCACTGTTGTTGGTATGAATATAGGCAGAGTAGTACACCCGCTTCATACTGAACTTCTTATAAAGGCCTTCAGCCAGTTTTATAATCTGAAGATCATTGTCGGGCGTAGCTCCTACAATAAGCTGTGTACTCTGTCCTCCTGGTATAAAAAGCGGTGCTTTCCTGTATTTTTGGCGTTCCTGTGTGTTTTCAAGCCAGTTTTTACCCATAAAAACCATTGGCTTAAGAATATCATCCTTTTTTTTATCCGGAGCAAGCATTTTCAAACTGCTTTCAGAAGGAAGTTCGATATTAACACTCATTCTGTCGGCATACATGCCCGCCTGTCTTATAATAGAAAGATCTGCACCGGGAATAGCTTTAAGATGAATATACCCATAGAACTTTTCAACCTCACGCAGCCTTTTGACTACACCCAGCATATGCTCCATGGTAACATCAGGACTGACAAATACGGCAGAGCTAAGGAAAAGCCCTTCTATGTAGTTTCGCTTATAAAAATTCATTGTAAGCTGTACAAGCTCCTCTTGGGTAAAGGATGCCCTTCTGACATCATTGCTCTTTCGGTTTACACAGTAAGCGCAGTCGTACATACACTGGTTGGAAAAAAGCACTTTCAAAAGTGAAATGCATCTGCCGTCGTCTGCCCAGCTATGGCATATACCGGCACAGCTTGCATTCCCCATCCCTCCGGAATTTTCACGTTCACTTCCGGATGAAGCGCATGATGCATCATATTTTGCAGACTGTGATAAAATTTTTAGCTTTTCAACGATATCCATATTATCCCTGCTTTTTATCCCTGTTTTTCTTTTATGGTATAATTAAGTATACCTTATTTATTTAAAAAAGTCAACCCCTGCAAATGCAGGGGTTTATTGGGAAAGTCTATTTACTTGCTTGAACCGGGGAAGGCTCATCAGAAAGAATTTCTTCTTTCCCAGAAAATATGAAAAGCATAACTACAAAAAACACAATGATATTGTCTACCAGATAAATATAATGAACTCCAATTTTATCAGAAAGCATTCCTACTATAAATATACCAACCGGTACGGCTATCTGCCCCATAAAATCAAGAACAGAAAAAACTCTGGAACGCATATCTGCAGGAATAAGCTTTTGCATAATGGTCATAAGCGGTGTATTTATAAGAGCATTGAAAAAGCCCATTATTGCCATTGAAAGTGAAAACAAGCCAAACATTGTAACTGAAGGACCGTTTAAAAACATAATGACCGCTGGGAACATAAGAACGGAAGTTGCTACAAAATAAATGGTCTGAAAAAACAGTCCTGACTTTATAATTTTTTTGCTTTCCTTTTTTGAAAGTATAGTTACCAGCGCAAAGTTTCCTAAAAGGATACCTACAGAAAAAAACATTTCAACTGCACCATACTGGACAGCGTCAAACTTTATTGTACTGCGCATCACAAAAGGTATCACCACTGAAAACATAGGCGTACTCATAAAGTTTATAAACATAGCAAACAAAAAAAGTATCATAAGATTTTGAGATTTTTTTATAAAACAGAGACCTTCTTTTATATCTTCAAAGAATATTTTTACACTAAGTTTTTTATTTTTGATAACCGGTCTTTTGTAAACTATGAATATTTCACTTATGGCAGAAAGCACGAAAGAAACTGCGTTTATAAGAAAAACTCCACTTATCCCGACTGCTGAATATATAAGGCCTCCGACCGCAGGACCGAGAATCCTTGCCGTCCAGTCAAAGGAACTTACCAAAGAGTTAGCCTTTCTAAGATCACCGGAACGCACCAGATCGGGAAGCATTACAGAACCTGTCGAATAATTGAATATGGCATCCAAAACAGCAAGTATTATCTGTCCGATTATAAGAACCGTTATATTAAGACCGCCGTAGATACTTACTACCGACATAATAAATATAAGTATGCCTCGTGCAAAGTCCATATTAACCATGATATGTTTTCTGTTCAGCCGATCTCCCAAAACACCCGCAATCGGAAGCATTATAAGCATAGGAACAAGTGAAAACATAGTTACTGTACTCATTATTTTAGCCGATCCTGTAAGATCAAGAATAAACAAAGGTATTGCCATAGCTTGTATACCGCTTCCTAATATTGAAACAAATCTTCCCCACACATAAAGAACAAGATTTCTCTTTTCTAAGCTGTTCATAAATCCTCCTAAAAATATAATTTTGAACTTCAGTAAAAATTTTATCATCAATAATTAAAAAAGTCAAGTTTTTTATTAAAATTTTTTATGAAATAAATTTTTTTATGTTTTAAATGAATTTTTTTGTTTTTAACTCTAATAATTTCTTCCTGTTCAGGAAAGTCTTACTGTGCAAAAAAGTTTTCATATTATATTTTTGTTTTTAACCTTAATAAATATATAATATGTTATGACCACAAGTCATAAATATGTATTCCATAACAGGAGGCGGAAAATGAAAATAGGAATAGTAACTGACAACACATGCAACATACCAGCTGCAGAGCTTGAAAAAAACGGAATAGAGTATGCAAGCCTTTATATAATGAATGGCGAAAAATCCACAAGTGCTGACCAGATATCAAAAAATGTATTTTATGATGAAATTCAAAAAGCACAGTATATTCCAAAAACATCTCAACCATCGGTTGACGATTTCATAAAAACATACAGCAAAGCACTTGCACAATACGATAAGATTATCTCTGTTCATCTTTCTTCAAAACTCAGCGGAACGGTAAACTCTGCGAATCTTGCAGCAAAAGAATTTGAGCCCGGACGAATAACCGTCGTAGATAGTCTGCTCACCAGCTGGGCACTGGGCTTTCTGATACTTCATTTAAAAGACAGAATAAAAGACGGAGCACAGGATATATCAGAACTCGCACGTTTAGCCGGAGAGTTTCATAAAAAAACACGAGTGTTTTTTTCCGTTGGAAATCTTGAATATCTGCACAAGGGTGGAAGAATAGGAAAGGGAAAAGCTCTTTTGGGCTCTATCCTCCAGCTCAAACCTATTCTTCAGCTTAAAGACGGAGAGATACATCCTTATAAAAACATCCGTGGAATGAACGGTGTCCTTAAAGAACTGGTTAATCTGGCAGTAGATGAAGGGAAGCAGCCAAACGGAATCGCTATCGTTTCGACAGGAAACGCTTCAATAGCCTCCTATGCAACTGAAAGAGCAAAAGAAAAAAATATTGATATTTCAAAAATACGTACAGGCTATATCGATGTCGTTCTTGGACTTCATCTCGGACCTGATTCGATAGGAGTAATCACCTATTACGAGTAGATTATTTTTTTATAAAAAATTATTATATAATAATATTACTTTCAATCTTTTTCAGGGGAGGAGTATAAATGAAGAAAACTTTTCTCATCGTTTCATTTTTTTTATTGCTTGTTTTTGAAGGATTCTCTCAATCAACTTTCAGATGGCAGGATCAGATCATATACATGGTTATGATCGACCGTTTTTCAAACGGCAATCCTTCCAATGACAGACAGACCGAAACAGGTATAGAAGCAGGAAATGTAAACTCAAAGTACAATGGCGGAGATTTGCAGGGATTGATCAACCGGCTCGACTATATAAAAGAGCTTGGCGTTACCGCTATCTGGATTACCCCGCCTGTTGCCAATCAGTGGTGGGATGACTCTGTAGACTACGGAGGATACCATGGCTACTGGGCACGCAATTTTTCAAAGATAGATGAGCACTTCGGAACTAACGAACTTTATACCGAATTTGTAAAAAAAGCCCATGAAAAGGGTCTATACGTTATTCAGGATATAGTACCCAATCACACCGGAAACTTTATTATATACAGCAACGGCAAGTACAGTCTTAATGAAAAATCCATACCTGTCAGTAAGCCGCAGCAGTATCCTTTCAATATGAATGATTTCAACGATCCCAAGCAGAGAGAGCTCGCCATATACCACTTTCCATCTCTTATCGGTGAATTAGATATCTATAATACATCCTTTTCAGACTTAGACGACATCAACACCGAAAATCCGCAAGTACGGAAAGTTCTTAAGGAAATCTACGGAAACTGGATAGAGACAGCCGGTATAGACGGATTTAGGGTTGATACGGCCAAATATGTGGAAAAAGAGTTCTGGCAGGATTTTTTCAAGGGTGAAAACAATATTTACGAAAAAGCCCAATCACTGGGAAAAGATAACTTCATAGCTTTCGGAGAAACATGGATAAGCCCCAATCCGTATGAAAACACTGCCGACATTGAAATAAACAAGTACTTTGATTATGGGTTCAACTCAATGCTTGACTTTGGTCTTCTGACCGATATAAAACGTGTCTTCAAAGAAGGGAAGCCAACCTCATACCTTGAGTACAGACTCACTCAAAGACAAGAAGTGTACAAAGATCCGTCCATGCTGGTAACTTTTGTGGACAACCATGACATGGACAGATTCCTCAAGGGAGCAACCATAAATGACCTTAAGATTGCCCTTACGCTTTTATATACCATACCAGGAATACCTCAAATATACTACGGTACGGAACAGGGCTTTACAGAAACACGAGCGGCCATGTTCAAAGAAGGATTTTCAAGTATGGGAGAGGATCATTTTAATAGTAATTCCGATCTTTTTAAGTTTATCCAGGCCATAAACAAAATGAGAAAAGAGATCCCGACCTTCAGATACGGTAGAATAAAAGTACTTTTTTCTGACAGCACAGGACCAGGCATACTTTGCTACAGCATCGAGTATGAAAATGAAAAATATCTTATTATTATGAATACTAATTCAAAAAGGAAGTACGCTACCGGAATAAAACTTGAAATTCAGGACGGTACGGTTTTGAAACCTGTTATGTCTATGAATGTACCTCAAAATGACCTGGTTTACGAGGGAAAACTTGATACCTCCCTTAACGAAAAATCCTTTATAATCTACAAAGTAACTGATGAAAAAGCTACTCTCAAGCCTAAAACCGTTTCGGTACAGCTCGATATGCAGCTCCAGGGAAAAACCTTTTCAGATGACTTTTATATCCATGGAAGAGCTAACGGAGCAAAGTCAGTAAGGCTTATCATAGACGGAGATGACAAAGAGTATGCGGTTATAAATCTTTCCATGAAAGAAAATGAAGAGTGGAGTATTCCTGTGAAGATAGCAGACTTTACTCCGGGCAAGCATACTTTCTTTGTTAAAGCCTTCGGAAAGACACCACTCTTTTCCGATTACTCTCCTACAGTTCATTTTTCACTTGACATTCCACAAAATGAACTCGCAGCCGTTGAAGATCCATTGGGCGATGATAACGGCCCGCAAGGAAAATACTCTTATCCAAAGGATCTTACCTTTAAGAATCAGCAGGATATGCTAGGGGCAAGAGTTCAGCAGATCGGGACAATGCTGAGCATTGAAATAACTATGCGTGAACTCAGCGACGTTTGGGGTCCGGCAAACGGTTTTGACCACGTCACTTTTCAAATATTTCTGGACAGTCCGAATAAAAAAGGAGTCACGGCTCTTCCAAAGCAGAACGCTCTGATGCCTGCCGGTCTGGACTGGGATTACCAGCTCTATATAACCGGATGGTCTTGTTCGGCATACAACAGTACCGGTGCAGGAACTGACAGCTACGGTCTGCCTGTTACTCCGGCTCCGGGAATAAAAGTAGAAAAACAGTTTTCAAAAATAACCTTTTCACTTCCTCTTTCGGTAATTGAAACCAACACCATGAAAAACTGGAACATATACATAACCACTTATGATTATGACGGAATAGAAGCCGTTTTAAGACCAATAAGTCCTCAGGGAGGACAGTGGGCATACTCCGGCGGTCAGACCGATTCTCCTAAGATAATGGATGATCTTTTGATAAATATAAAATAAACAAGAGGCGTATGCCTCTTGTTTATTTTATTGATTGCTGTTACTACTGTTATTTCCCAGCTTGCTCAAAAGGTACGAACCTTGGATACTCATTTTGGAAACTGCCTGCTCCATCTTAGAAAAAGTCTGGTAAAGATCCGCTTCTTTTTTCTGAAGTTTATTAATTGCATTTACAAGCCATTTGGCAATCCTGTTCATTTCCTTTCCGATGGTTCCGTTGGTACCCGAGATCTGATCTATCGTACCGCTGTACTTTGTAACCTGCCATATATAATCCTTGACCTGGGTAACTACTCCTGAGTTCTTGGCATAAATGGGTTTATTGGTTGAATCATAGCCCACAACCACTTCTTTTTCCTCGGATATAATATTCCATACGTCAATGGGATTTTCCTTAAGCTTGGCTTTAAGAGTGGATTCATCAACGGACAGATGACCTTTGAGCGTATTTTCATAAGTTTTTCCGGCATCTCCGTTTATTATACCTATCTGTGAAAACGAAGAATACTTGGGTTTATCTTCTGAATACCAATCCACGGTACCGTATGAAATGCTTCTCATCTTCATGAAAATATTCTGAAGATTGTTGTCTCCTCTGAGAACCACTTCAAGTTTTTGCTCTTCGGTCATATCCTCGGTCATTGCATCAGGATCTTTTGGTCTCGTCGGACTGCTGACATCAATAGTCGTTGATGCCGGTGTCTTTTTATATCTCACATAAAGAAAGTCCATAAGCTCATTGTACTTTGTAACGTATTCTTTTATCTTTTCAACTGATTTATCTACATCCTGTTCTACATCGATCTTGGTATATGTTGAAGATGTCTCCGAAAGACTTTTTAGATTTATGGTTATGTCTTCAAAAACAACATTGTTGGTCCAAGAAGTCACAGTCATAGCACCTGTTCCAGATGCTGATGAAGAAACTTTAACAATTGCAGCCTCACCGGCGCTTATAGTACCTGCAAGAGTTGCCTCGTCAGGCTCAAGCATCTTAAGAGCTACAAGAAGCTTCTTTCCACCGCTGTCCTTTCCGCTTATACTTATATCAGCAGGACCGCCTTCCCTGTTTTCAACAAAAAACCTTCCGCTGCTGTCAACAGAAGCCGTAGCACCGGACTGAGATCCGTTTATCTTAGCAATAAGAGTTGTAAGGGAATCACTTGATGTAAAAGTAATATCCACACCGTTTACAGTAATAGTATTTTCTATTGAGCTTACTCCGGAAACATAGTTGCTGAAAGCTTTAGACTGTCCCACAGACCATACAGGCTCGGTACTTTCCAAACCGCTGAGGGTGGTGGATGTCTGATACTTATAGCTTACGCTGTCCATGCTTTTTCCATCTAAAGATGAGTCGCTGAATACACTGAACTTACCAGTAGTATAGTTTATAAACCCCACTACGGTACCGTCAACCTTTTTTAGGTTTCCTCCGCCGTCATCTTTTAAGGTCTGGAGTCCTCCGTTGAGGCTGAACGTAATACTTCCGGGTATAAGAGGAAGGTTGTTCAGGGTATCGTCTGCGGGAGTAGGATATGTTCCGCCTACAACCTCACCGCTTACAGAAGTTACGACTTTTCCTGTCGAATCAGCCGCACCGTTCAACTTAAACACATCAAAAAAGTTTGATGTATCCGAACTTGATCCCAGTATAATTTTATTTGTGTCTCCCTGCTTTACAAGCTGAAGCTTTCCATTGTTTAACTCCGCAGTCATCGTTCCGGAGAACTCTGTGTTTATTTTATCCAGTATCTGCTGGACAGTAGGATCTCCTGTCGAAAGCGCCGCCATATCAATACTGACGTTTTTAGTTATATTCCCGTTGGAATTTACTGTTTTTATCGTAAAGGTATTTACCGACGGATCTCCGCTTGCGAAAGAAGGAGTGGTGGTATACGATAGCTCACTAAATTTTTTGGTAAGCAGAACATCATCCCTTATAAAGTTAGGACCGCTGGCTGCAGTATACTTGGAAGGTGATGCCATCTGCACAACATTAACGTATAAGGATCTATTTATAGCTGCCGGCTGTGCGGTAACTGTTATGACTTTTTCATCAGCAGACGTTACTTTCTTGGGGATAAGGGTACTCTGTATTCTGAAGTCAGCAAGATACGACCAAAAATCACTGAGTTTCTTATCCACAGCCTGCCAGGCCTTCTGTTGATATGAGAGCTTATCAAACTTAGTCTGTTCCCTTTCCACAGGAACTAATTTCTTTTCCATTATTTTGTTTATCATAGACTTGGTATCTATACCGGTAAGACCGGCCATCTGCATTGAACCAAGATATGGATTGTCAGCCATTGAATTTATACCTCCTGATTCTTTATTTATTTAAACATCTAAGTTTATTATCGACTGTAACTACAGGTTACTTTATGCTATAATTTTAATATACTGCTTTTGCATTTACGGACGATAAAATGATATGACTATTTAGAAAAACGGGGTGAAATTATGCCGGAAAATACCAACAATGCAAAAGTAATCACTAACGGAACTTACAGTAAGTTTATAAAACCGCAGATAATAAACAACAACCAGGTACGCGTCGATCAGCTCTCACAGAAACCACGGGAAGAACCAAAGGAAAGACGCGATCCGGCGGAGCAGTATCTTGAAAATTCAATACTTACTGCAAGTCCTCAGGAACTGGTGCTTATGCTTTTCAACGGCGCAATAAAGTTCATGAACCAGTATATTGACTCTGCTTCAAAAAAAGAGTATGCAAATGCACACACAGCGATAATACGTGCCCAGGATATATTCATAGAACTAATGTCTACTCTTAAGCCCGAATATGAGATTTCAGGAAATCTTTTCGGTCTTTACACTTTTATACTTGACAACCTTGAAAAAGCCAACTTTAAGAAAGAAACCGAGCCAGTTTCACAAATGATAGAACTTACCAAAGATCTGCGCGATACATGGGAAGAAATTGTTAAAAATCCGAACGGAAAACCACCTGAGAACCAGACAGAAAAACAATAATATTTTCTAATTGGTGAAAGGAGGGAGCAGCATGGACATTTACGGAATCAACGCAAACAACTCCGTCTTACAGCAGGCTGTATCGCTTAGAGTTATGAAAATGGCTGTTGATACGAAGAAAGAAGGGGCTGACATGCTTGTCCAAAGCATGCAGGAAACAACACAGGCAATGCATCAGGCTCTGAATCCTTTCCTTGGGAACAACCTTGATATTTACGCTTAACACCTGCTATGGTTGCCCGTAAGGGCAACTTTTTTATTTTCAATATGGATTTTATATAAAATATGCTATACATATTGCGGAAAAGGAGGACAAAATGCATATTTTGACTAAAGACGGAACTTTTAGATTTATAAGCACCCCAACAAACTGCAGTGATTATATCACTCCCCTTGTCACCGACTCTCACATGCATCTTTTATCTTTCGGAAAAAAACTTATGACACCGTCTCTGGAAAATCTTACTCTTGCACAGATAAAAGATCTTATTTTTAAAAAGCTCCAAGAAGGAAGATCCCCAATATTCCTACGAGGCTGGGATGAATCAAGCGCCCAGGTTACAAGGGGATTTATCGATGAAATCACTGTTGATACACCGGTTATACTTATCAGAAGATGCGGCCATAAGGCGGTGGTAAATAAACCTGTTATAGACACGGTGGACTTCTCTACAGAAAGCTCCTATGTTGACCCTGCCAGCGGTACCGTCACTGAAAATGCCATAAAAATACTTTACTCCGCCATAAAGGAGAACTTTGATATCAAAAAAGCTTTTGAACATGCAGTTGGCTATCTTACTTCAAAAGGCTACGGATTTGTACATTCCGATGATCTTCACGGAATAACCCCCGAAGAACTCCCCTTTGAAAATTCCAAACTCAAGATATTCGAAAAAGTAGCAGTAAATAGCTGTGATGAGCTTTTCTCATTCAGCGAACAGGGATACTTTGAATACTTCCGCTCAGTAAAAATATACGTGGACGGTTCCTTCGGTGCAAGAACTGCCTTACTCTCCCAAAAATATAACGATATCGAAAGTCTGGGACAAAAAGTTTGGAATAAAGACCAGATAGCTCAAGCACTTAACTTCTGCGAAGAAAAGAACCTTCACCTCGCAATGCATGCTATAGGAGACGGAGCCATTGATGAAATACTCGGTGCAATGGAAAAGGTAAACCCGCATAAGCTCCACAGAATAATCCATGCTTCTCTTGTACGTGACGACCAGCTTGAACGGATAGCTTCCCATCCGGTAGTACTTGATGTTCAGCCGGCTTTTATAGAGTCTGACAAAACACTGATCCCTCTCTGTCTGGGAGAAAGAGCTGCTCTTTGCTATAGGTTCAAAGATTTCTTCAGTCACTCTATCCCTGTCACCTTTTCCTCAGATGCCCCGGTGGAAACACCTGATTGGGTAAGAGATTTGAGTATTCTTTCAGAAAGTGGGGTTTCACTTAGACAAAGCATTGTTTCTATGACATACGGAGCATCGGTAATTGATGGCTTTGAAAGGGATCCGCTCACAACAGGAAGATATCTTGTATTTAAGTGTGATCCATTTGAAAAGATAAGTATCCCACAGATTTTAGGATGAATTAGCATTTTTTGTTTGCTTTTGCTTAAAAAATAAATTACGAATATATTTACCTGCTATCTTCTTATTTATAGAATATATTTATCTTGATTTTCTTTATTTTACATTAGCACTTGACAATATTGAGTGATAATGATATTATTGTATTACATAAAAATATGAGATGGGAGGAAATATATATGACAGCATACATAAGATACTTACCGGCAGATGACGAGTGCGGTTTTTGTTCTTCAGTATTGAACGGACAGGAGTACGATATTTCAGAATTAATGGCAAAAGATTCAACTTATCGCGGAATCTCACCTGATACCGATATATATGAAAAAGATGAAAAGATAATTTTTGAAACGGAACTGCCAGGACTTTCTAAAAATGATATAAAGATAAAGGTTCAAGAAGATATCTTATCAGTATCGGCTCAGAAAAGCGTTGATGCCTCCAGAAAGTTTCTCCGAAAAGAACGTGTTTACGGAAAACTGGAACGAACCTTCAGATTGCCTAAGGATTATGATGTCAACTCTCTTAATGCCAGATATGAAAACGGAGTGCTTACACTAGAGCTTTCAAAGATAAAAAACGATAACAAGGTACGTGAAGTTCAGGTATTATAACAGAATAAACCAAAAAGGACTCGAGAGGTCCTTTTTTGGTCATAAAAATAGACAGGAGGAAAGAAACAATGGCTGAAAAAATGCAATTTCAAGCTGAAACTAGGCAACTTCTGGATCTTATGATCAACTCTATATACACTCATAAGGAAATTTTCCTTAGAGAGCTTATATCAAACGCTTCTGATGCTTTGGATAAGGCTAGATTTCGTTCTTTGACCGATACAAGCATCCTGGCGGATGATACTGAACTGAAAATACTTCTGGAAATTGACAAAGAAGCAGGATGTCTAAAAGTATCAGACAACGGAATAGGAATGAGTTATGATGAAGTTATCCAGAACATCGGAACAATAGCCAAATCCGGTTCCAAGGCCTTTATTGAAAAAATGAAGCTAACTCAGGCATCTGCGGATGGATTGGAACTTATAGGACAGTTTGGAGTGGGTTTCTACTCTGCCTTCATGGTAGCAAAAAAGGTAACCATAATGACCAAATCCATAGATTCCCAAGAAAGAGCCGTCCTGTGGGAGTCTGAAGGAGACGGAACCTATACTATTGACTACTGTGACAGGCTAAATCGCGGAACCACTATAGTTATTGATCTGAGAGATGAGTTTAAAAACGATGCAAACGGTCTGAACCTTCTTGACCAGTACACTATAAGCGACCTTGTCAAAAAGTATTCCGACTACATACGGTACCCGGTTATTATGGACTATGAAGTAGAGGAAAAAATAAAGGATGACGCTGACAGTACGAAAGAAAAAACCGTTACAAGAAAAATTCCTAAAACCCTTAACTCGTTGCTTCCCCTCTGGGAAAAAGATAAAAAAAATATATCTCAGGATGAGTACAACCAGCTTTACAAGGATCTTTTCCATGATTGGAACGATCCAATACAGGTTGTGCATTTCAAAGGTGAAGGCACGGTTCAGTTTACTGCCCTTGTATATATTCCATCTAAAGCTCCTTATGATTTTTATACCAAGGATTTTCAAAGAGGTGTGAGTCTCTATTCAAAGCATGTATTTATAATGGAAAAGTATGAAGATCTTCTTCCTGAGTATCTTGGCTTTATAAAAGGACTTGTTGATTCGCCGGACTTTTCACTAAATATATCCAGAGAGCTTCTGCAACAAGGAAAACAGCTCCAGGGAATTAAAAAATCTCTTGAAAAGAATATTATTCAGGCGTTAAAATCAATGCTTGAAAATGACAGAAAAAAATATGAAGGATTTTGGAAGGAGTTTTCAAGAGCAATAAAAGCCGGAATTTATATGAACTATGAAAACAAGGAAAAACTTTCGGAGCTGCTTATGTTTGACAGTTCATCGGATGTAGGACTGACAACTCTGAAAGAGTATGTTTCGCGTATGAAAGAAGGGCAGGAGTATATTTACTACGCTTTTGCCAAAGACAGAAGTGCGGCACAAAAGCTTCCGCAAATAGAAGGTTTGATTGATAAGGGCTTTGAAGTACTTTTTATATATGAAAATATGGATGAGCTAGTGCTCGACTTCATGTCGGAATTTAATACAAAAAAGATTCAGTCAGCCAGTAAGGAAGAGGAAAAGCCTTCAGATAAACAGGATAAGACAGAAAACGCAGAGCAGTCAGATATATTGCAGTTCATAAAGGAACATCTTAAAAATACTGTCTCAGATGTACGTATAAGTTCCAGGTTAAAGAATAGTCCTTCATGCATAGTAAGCAGCAAAGATGGAATAAGTATGGCTGTTGAACAGTTGATCAAACAGATGGGTGAAAATCAGGATCTATCTGAACTAAAAGCTAAAAAAATTCTTGAAATAAATCCCGATCATAAAATGTACGCCGCCATAAAAGCATCTTTTGAACAGGATAAAACCTCTCAGAAGCTTAAGAATCTTATAGATGTAATTTATGCGCAGGCGCTTATATCTCAGGGACTTGCACCTGAAGATCCTTCGTCTTTTATTGAAAAAATTTCCGAGTTAATTTCCTGACACATCTAAAAACCCCTTTTACCAGATATTTCACCTGATAAAAGGGGGTTGTTTATTTTTATGATGCTATCTTTTTAGTATGCTTTGAAAACAAAATTTATTTTTTAGTTAATAATCTGGTAAAATATTATATAAGCTTGCTTTTATTTTTTTGTTCAGGGTGGGTGCATAATGAAGTATCTTCTTGAAGATCTCTTAGATATATCGGCACTTAAAAAAGTGCTTACCAATTTTTATGAGTTCTCGGAAGTTCCGGTAACTTTGATAAACTCTGCCGGCCGCCCTCTGATAAGCATAGGCTGGATTGATATCTGTACAAAATTCCATAGGAAAAATCCTTTTTCTTCCGCTAGATGTGCGGAAAGTGATTCTGAGCTTTTTAATTCAATGCTCAAGGAAAATTCTCAGGTGTTAAAAAAATGCAGTAACGGTCTTCTTGAACTGGGTTCAAAGATAACCATCGATAATGTTTTCATGGGAAGCATCGTTGTCGGACAGTTCCTTACGGAAAAACCGGATATAAACTTCTTCATGGAACAGGCAAGGAACTACGGCTTTAATGAGCCCGAATATATTCTTGCCGTAAAAAAGATTCCGTTAATATCTCATGAAAAAATCAATGCTATAGTTCAGTTCGTGACAAGTTTGACCTTTATGATAGCCCAGGTTGGCTATAAACGCTTAAAAGAACTTGAACTGATAAATATCATGAACATTACCCAGGACAGACTGACAAACGTTGAAGGATTTTACAGCCAGCTTCTTGATATCCTGCCCGATCCATGTATAATTATGGGGCTGTCGGGAGAGATTAGGACAGCATCCAAAAAGGCTCTTCAACTGTTTGATTATACCTTGGAATCCTTTTCAAAAATGAAGATTACCCAGGTTATTGAACCGCAAAGTATCAAAGATGCCTCTGACGATCTTGCTGCTTTAAAGTCATGCCTTGAAATAACTTCCAGAGAGTACTGCCTTAAAACCTCAAAAGGAAAGATATTCTATGCCGCTGTAAACTCCAAATTACTTTATGATATCCATGGCTCTCCGAACGCTATAGTATGTTCATTGCGCAAAATAGAGAATTTTTCTGAAAATGATGAAAGCTCTTTGAAAGTACAGATTTCACTTTCCAATCTCTTTGATATAAACTTAATTGCGGCATTGTATATGAAGCTTCAGCTTCGCAGCCTGACAGCTGAAAACAAAGATGCTCTTTATGAAGCTAATGGTTTTTCGTGGTCTTCTACGGACGGAAAAGAAAGCACGTTCCACCTTAAGGATGCGATATTAGCAGCCGCCCAGGCATACAGACCCAAGATAGGCAAGCTTAACATCACCATGGAAAACAGCAGCGATATGGTACCGGATTTCATTATCTCCGATTTTCATGCTTTGGCACGAATACTTTACGATATTTTTGCCGTTATTGAAAGAATCTCAGGCAATCAAGTCATAAAAATAAATGTTTCAACTTTCAATTTAACTCCCCAGAAGTTGGGTATATCTTTTACACTTGACAGTTCGGTTTTTTCCATTGACGAGTTTTCAGGAACGTATCGTTTTTCTTGGACAGATTATAGCTTGGCTGATGATCTCTTTTTCCGGCTTCCGTATCTTAAAGCTCTCGTTTCTTCTATGAAGCCTTTATCTGGAGAGATGCAAGTGCTTTTCACTAAATCATTAAGCAGATTAACACTGGAGTTTGCTTTCAAAAACTTCCAAAATGACACAGCTTTATCTTCTGAATGCTTTGAAAATCAGTCCGGAGGGAAAAAGAGTATGTCTGACTTGAATGTTCTTGTTGCTGAAGATGATTTCATTAACCAAAAACTTATCGGCAATATTCTTGCTAAAGAAAAAATATCCTGCTTCATTGTATCCGATGGACAGAAGGCTGTGGATGAGTATATCCGCAATCCTTCTTACGATTTTATTTTAATGGATATACAGATGCCTGTTATGAACGGCATAGATGCCAGTAACGCCATAAGAAAAATAAATCCAACGGTTCCTATTGTTGCTCTTACCGCTGATCTTTCGTCAGAAGATAAAGACATGCTCAAAGCTGCCCGAATTGATAAGCTTTTGGTAAAACCTTTTCAGACAAGTGACCTTCTTGAAACACTTAAAATCATGAATATCTGCACCAGCAGTTCAGAAGAAAGCATGAAAGAGCTTATTGGAAAGGTTCAGGAAGAAACAGGACTTGTGGAAAGTGAGGTTCAGGAGTTGCTTGGTGACTATGTCAAATACACTTCATCTGAATTTGAAATTCTCGGAGAGATGGTTGAAAAAAATGATTTTGAAGGTATTTCAAAGCTTTCTCACAAATTGAAAGGCTCATCCCTTTCTCTAAGAATATCAAATATTGCTGAAATTTTACAGAAAATGGATGAAGATGCAAAGAATAAAAACAATCTTAATTTCCAGGACTATCTTGATGAACTGGACATATATCTTAAAGCCATAAAAAACGGGCTTAGTGGACAGAGGTGACATAATGGATGACTTTCTGAGCTTTGCACAAGAAACCCAAAACACTTGCGGTTATACCAAAGAAGCATGGAAAATTCTCATAGTTGATGATGATGTGATGATACATAAAATAACCAAAATAGTGCTTAAGGATATGACTTTCAGAAATAAAAACATCGAATTTCTCAGCGCTTACAGTGAAAGGCAGGCAAGAGAAGTACTTTTCAGGGAAGACGATATTGCCGTAGTGCTTTTAGATGTAGTGATGGAGGAAAACGACTCCGGTCTTAAGCTGGTAGAGTACATACGTAATGAACTGAAAAACAGTATGCTCCGTATAATTCTCAGAACCGGACATCCTGGTTCGGCACCGGAAGAAAAAGTTGTGCTTGAATACGATATAAACGATTACAAAGAAAAAACAGAGCTGACCAAAGGCAAGCTTTTTACTTCAATTATAAACGCTCTCAGAAGTTATGATGATATGGTGCAGCTTGATTTAAAACGTAAAGAACTGAAAGAGACTCAAAAAGATATAATAATGACACTTTCGGAAATAGCTGAAACCCGTTCGAAGGAAACAGGAAATCATGTAAAAAGAGTATCAGAATTTGCACAGCTAATAGGAAAAAAATACGGTTTTTCAGATGAAGACAATGAAATACTTAAAAATGCCGCAGCTCTGCACGATATAGGCAAAATAGTAATAGCTGACAGTATTCTTCTGGCTCCCAGACAGTTGACAGCTGTGGAGTTTGATATAATGAAAAATCATACCGTTTATGGGTATGATCTTCTGAAAAGTTCAAAACAACCGATGCTTCAAAGTGCCTCCGTGGTTGCCCTTCAGCATCATGAACGGTATGATGGGAAAGGTTATCCAAATGGTCTTTCAAAAGATGAAATACATATATTTGCACGTATCGTGTCCATAGCCGATGTCTTTGATGCACTTAGCACTGACAGGGTATACAGAAAGGCATGGACTCTTGCCAATACACTGGAATATATGAAACGTGAACGTGACAGACAGTTTGACCCGTTCCTTCTGGACATTTTTATAAATAGCATAGATACAGTTAAGTCCATAATGAATAAGCTCAACGACTGACAGAAGCTACAGGAAATGAGACGGTAAAGACTGTTCCTTCGTTTTTGATACTTTGACATTTAATACTGCCCTTGAGCGTCTGGGTGACAAGGTTATAAACTATGCTCAGTCCCAGACCGGTATTGCCTTTAGTCCTGTTAGTTGTAAAAAACGGATCGTATATTTTTTCTATATCCTGCTGAATTATCCCGTGACCGTTATCGCTGTAAACCAGTTCAATCATCTGTTTATTCTTATCAGACTGATCGGTTATAAGAACAGCTTTTATTTTTATCGTACGTTTCTCGAGCCCTTCAAATCCATGAATAACCGAGTTGGAAACAAGGTTGGTAATTATTTGCGACAAAGCTCCTGGGAAGCTTTCTATATCAAGATTTTCATCACAGTCTATTTCTGTACGGTGACCATTTTTCTTCAGAGGATAGTTCATGGTAAGAACTATATCCTCAAGATACTTTTTTAAGTTAAACTGCCTTTTTTCCTGACTGGACTGATCCACAGAGATCTCCTTGAGACTGACTACCAAACCGGCAGCCTTTTTAAGATTCAAAACTATTATATCCGAAGTTTCAATATTTTTCCTCAGGAACTCCTCAAAACAGGATTTTGTAAGTTCTCCTTTACTGTGCATATTCAGTATTTTCCTGTTCTCGTCAGATATATAGGTACTTCCCACCAGACCGTTTCCAAGAGGTGTGTTTATCTCGTGGGCTATCCCACCGACAAGCTTACCCAGAGCAGCCATCTTTTCGCTTTCAATAAGACTTTTCTGTGTTTTTCCCAGTTCATCCAGAGCTGCCTGAAGCTCTTGGTTCATAGCCAAAAGCTCCTGATTCATCGCAACAAGACCCTCGTTCGCTTCATCCAACTGCGCATAAGCTTTTTCAAGATTCATAGTCCGCTGCTGTATAAGCTTTTCAAGATTATTGTTAAGCTCCATAAGTCTTTTCTGAGTTTTTATTCTTTCCGTGATATCCTGTACAAAAGAAAAATTGTACTTCTTATCTTTGTACACAAGATAGTTTGAAGTAACTTCAACATCGTAAAGAGAACCGTCTTTCCTTTTCTGCTTTCTCTGAAATACCGTGCTTTGCTCATCTTTTATTTTTTCCATGTGACTGCTCCACAGCTGCTCATCCAAATCCGGATCTATATCAAATACAGTGAGTTTTCCGAACTCCTGTTCACTGTAGCCAAGATTCTTCCTCGCTGAACTATTTGCATAGACTATACTTCCGTCAGTTTTTATCCAGTAAGCTTCTATCATAGACTTTTCAACCGCAAACTTGGAAACCTCCAATGCAGTATCAAGCCTTTCCAGTCTGTAAGAGCTCTCTCTAAGCTTTGTCTCACGGTTTTTTATCTCCAAAACCATCTTTGCAAAGCTTTCTTCTATCTTTAGGAACTCTCCGCAACTCTTCTCAATCTTTTCATCATATCTGCCGTTAGAAATATTCTGAATATAAACCATAAGCTTGTCCAAAGGTTTTTTAATAAACCTAGAAAACAAAAATGAAGATGAAAACTGGATAACTGCTATAAGAACCACCACAAGCAACAAAATCATGGCTATACTGTCGACAAAATCGCTTATCAGCGCATCATATCCAAAAGAAACCTTTAGTTTTCCCAGTGCCTTATTCCCATAGAATATGGTTTTAGAAACGGATAAATGATTAGACGGTACTTTTTTTTCCTTAATGAACACAATACTATCGTGGACATCGTACACAGTTATGCTTTTCACACTGTCGTCAAGAAAAAAAGTATCCGCAGCTTTTTCCATCCCCTGAAAATCCTTCTCTTGAAGTTCTAAAGACATAAGTTCTGAAAGATTTGCTGTGCTTGATTCATACACACTTATGAAATCCTTTTTTCTTAGGTCGTAGCTCCACAAAACACCTATCATTCCAACAACAAAAACAGATAAAGCAACTATTGCACCAAGATAAAATGAAAACTTTGAAGCTATAGACATACCGTTTTTTTCCATTCGCTTACCTCTGACTTTTATTTTTAAAAACACATTTTACATGATATCTACTTTATAATACGTTTTTTTGTTAAGAAGGTAAATATATCTTACAAAAAAAAGAATAAGACCTGCCGGTCTTATTCTTTATAGTAGCTCTGATTCTTCAAAAGCTGTTCCTGCGGAACATCTCTGAGTACTTTGGCGGGTGAGCCTATATAAACTTTACCTGCCAAGGTACTTCTGGTTACAACGCTTGCAGCTGCTACAAGGGTATCCTCAGCAATCACCACACCAGGCAGTATAGTAGAGTTAGCCCCTATTCTTGCACCTTTTTTCAATGTCGGCCCTTTGAAATATTTTTTTCTTTCTTCTGTTCTCCCCAAAAAATTATCGTTGGTAAAGGTAACCTCCGGAGCAATGAAACAGTAGTCCTCTATAACGGATATTGCCGTGATATATGCATTAGTCTCGACTTTTACGTACCTTCCTATAACAGTTTTATTTTCAACGCTCACACCACGTCCTATAATCGTAAACTCCCCGATGGAAACCTCTTCTCTCACGCTTGCAAGATCACCTATGAAAACATGGCTTTGTATTAAAGCTCCAGCATATAGTATACAGCCCGCACCTACCGTAACGCACTCTCCTATAGCAAGAGGATCAAGTAAAACGTCCTTGGTAACAGCCGAGTTGCTTGCCTTGAAAGGTCTTTTGCCCAAAACAGTACTATCGCCTATCACGCTTGACCTTCCTATTTTAGTACCTTCATGGATAATTACCAAATCGCCTATAACTGAATTTTCACCTATTACTACACCATCATCAATCACAACATTCCTTCCGATTTTAACGTTATCTCCTATAACAGCCTTTTCTGATATGCTGTTCATAATATCCCTCCCGATTTTTGAAATGCTTCCGCCCTGCGCACAAGCTCCGCAATGCTGTCCTCATTCTGTGAAATAGCCGCCTTTTCAATATCAGAAAACAAAACCGCAACCTCATCGTACATTATATTGGCACTTGCACCCTTAAGTGAGTGTGCACAGTTTTTGATCTGTGTGTAATCAAGCACATACAATGAATTTTTTAGTTCCTCTAGCTTTTGAATAAATAACTGACGAAAATCCTTTATTATATCCAAAGCTTCTTCTTTTGTAAGCCCGTATCTCAAAACCAATTTTTCGCAAAGTTCGTTTTCTGTCATAAAATCTCCTCCATCATAAAGTCTAGAGAATTTTTAAAACCATGATACTGGTGTCATCGGAGCATCTTTTTCCCTGACACTTAAGAAAATTTTGCTTTATTTTCCAAACTGTATCTTCAGCAGTCATTAAGTTCATATCAAGCTTGTTCATAAAACCGATGAGTTGTTTTACCCAGGCTCTTACGGTAAGCTGGTCATCATCAGCATTGTTTTGAAATCCATCGCTGTACAGAATTATAAAGTCGCCTGCAGCTACCTCTGTCTGCATCTGAAAATATTCTGCTTCCTTCATAATACCTACAATGAACCCATTTTCCTCTATAACAAAAAAATCCTTGGATACAGCTTTGTAAACCAGAGGATATGGATGTCCTGCGTTGCAGAAGGTAAGACAGTTATTCTTTATATTCCCTATAAATGCCGTAAAGCTAAAGTACAGATTGTCTTTTATACTATCACAAAAAAAATCGTTCATCCTTTTTATAACCCCGGCAGGAGTTTTCTCTAACTTGATATAATTTTCAAACATGACCTTTACCATGGAAGATATCATCGAAGCAGCCACTCCATGTCCGGAAACATCGGCTATTATGAACCAAAGTCCATCCTGGTTTTCTATACAGTCAAAAAAATCGCCGCCAACCTTGGATGCCGGAAGATAATCACCGTACATCTGAGCTGTCTTAAGCTCTTTGGTATTATTTATTATCATATGCTGAAATATGTTGGCAAGTTCCATCTCCTCCTGCATCATACTGTTTAGCTCCATAATGGTTCTGATATGCTCAACTTCCTTAAGAGCATTTTTGACTTTTAACGGAAGTATAAACTCTATCTGTTCAGATGTAAAGGGCTTTGTAAAATAGTCATCTGCCCCCAGCTCAAGAGCTTTTTTTACATATTCAATCTCATCTATGGCTGAACTAACTATTACTGGAATATTACTGTATCGATCACTGCTTTTTATCTCCTTCAAAAACCCAAAACCATCAAGCTTGGGCATCAAAAGATCTAAAAAAATAAGATCTACTTGGTTATGATAAATAATTTCAAGGGCCTGAACACCATCAGAGGCTTCATAGAAATTCAGTTCTGCCATATTCTTTGATATTACTGCCTTTATAAGTTTGCGGTTGATTGAAATATCATCCACAATAAGTATAGCTTTCACTGTCTTTCCTCCATAGAAAAACCTGCCTTTTTATTTTTAATTATACCCTAAACCTCATCTATAAAAAAAGACCCCCAAGGATCAGCTTGGAGGTGGGGCTAATATTTAAATATAAGAGATGAAGCTATCTATTATGGGTTATAAGTTTTTTATCAGATACTAATCTTATAATTATATACAGTATAACTCACATTAGTTACATTTAGGTTAAAATAAAGCTATGTTTAGAAAAAAAAGAAAACATACCTCTATTCATATCTTAAAGCCTCTATCGGGCTAAGTTTAGACGCCTTGTTGGCAGGATAAATACCAAAAAACAGGCCTATACCAGACGAAACCCCGAAAGCAATAAGAATTGAAGGTAGTGACATTACAGCTTTCAGCTCATACTGAACAGCAAAACTTTCGATAAGCTTCGAAAGACCAATACCGAAAACTATCCCTATGATACCCGCTACAAAAGTGATCATAATGCTTTCAACAAGAAATTCAAGAAGAATCCTTTTACGTGATGCACCTATGGCCTTTTTAATTCCTATCTCCCTTGTTCTTTCGGTAACCGAAACAAGCATAATATTCATTATACCAATGCCGCCTACAAGCAAAGATATCCCAGCAATCGCCATGAGAACAAGATTTATAACTCCGGTAACCTGTCCAACCATCTGGGAAAGAGATTCCTGTGCAGTGATCACGTATTTTTGTATATTCTTCAGTCTCAAGTACAGCACATAGTTTATCTCAAGACACGCTTTGGCAGAAAGTCCATCTTTGGCAGAAACGATTATGCTGTCAACAGTTCCATTGGACTGCTTAATCCTCATATCTCCGGTTGAGTACGGTAAAAAAACCGTTCTGTCTGCATTGAAAAAAAACTTACTTCCTGTCTTCTTCAATACTCCTATAACCTGAACAGATGTTTTGCGCCCGGACTCGCCGTAGTTTTGATTTAAGAATACTGTTTTCCCTATGGGATCAGATTGCTTAAAAAGTTCAAGAGCAAGATCGGAACCTATCACACATACTTTAGCGACATTCTTTTCATCTTCATTATCAAGTATCCTTCCGGCCTGAGTTTCAAGTCCCATCATCTCAAAAAACTCCGGACGGCTTGCTATAGTCATGGAATAAACGCTTCTTTTTTCATACTGAAGCTCCAAACCAGGGTTTAAAACCGGAACCACATACTTTACACTTGGTGCCATACTTCTTATGTTATCTACATCCTGTATAGAAAGGGCATTTTTGACAGATGAAAGTGACATTCCGCCATAACCTCCCATATACCCCTGTTCTACAAGTATTACATTTGATCCTAGTGAGTTCATCATCTCACTCACTCTGCTGGTTGTTCCCTGTCCAAGGGCAGTAACGGTTATTACCGCCATAACTCCAATTATTATTCCGAGCATCGAAAGAAAGGTCCTCATTTTATTGGTCAGAAGTGACCTCATAGTCTCTTTAAGTATTTCCAATACCGGTCACCTCTATTTTTTCAATAAGACCATCCCTCAGCTTTATCAGCTTGTTCCCTTTTTTTGCCATATCCGGATCATGAGTGACTATGATCACGGTCTTACCAGATGAGTTCAGTCTGCCAAATATTTCGAGTATCTCCTTGCCACTCTGAGTGTCAAGGTTGCCGGTAGGCTCATCGGCAAGAATTATTGAAGGATTATTTGAAAGAGCCCTCGCTATTGCCACACGCTGCTGCTGTCCTCCAGAAAGCTGATTAGGGCGGTGGTTTATACGCTCATTCAGACCGACATCCTGTAAAAGCTCTTTTGCCCGCTCTGTTCTTTCCTTACCCTTGTAAACATTTCCGTATATCATCGGAAGCATTGTATTTTCAAGCGCAGTAAGTTTGGGAAGCAGATTGAAGCCCTGAAAAACGAAGCCTATCTTACGATTTCTCACTTTAGCAAGCTGATCTTCGTTCATCTTTGAAGTCTGTGTACCGTCTATGGAAATTTCGCCGCTTGAAGGTCTGTCAAGACAGCCCAGTATCTGAAGCAAAGTAGATTTACCGCTTCCGGAAGGCCCCATTATAATAACATAGTCCCCGTGTTCTATTGAAAAAGATATGCTTTTTAGGGCATTCACCTGAACATCGCCCATCTTATAGACTTTTGAGATTTCTTTAAATTCTATTACAGGCATCGTATCCACCCTGCTTACAAACAGATGCATAATAACCTTTTCCAAGATTCTCCGGAACCGGGACATCCGGACTTTCTTCTATTATTATCTCTGTCCCTTCTTTTATTCCTTCTATTATTTCAACCACATTAACTGTGCGCTCGCCGGTTTTAATATATACTTTCTGCCTTTCACCCTTTTCATCCATCACGAGAAGATACTCGCCAGACTCATCTGAGTAGACAGCTCTTACGGGAACAACAAGTATATTCTGTTTATGCATCAGCAGAACTTTTATTTTGCAGCTCATGCCGGATATTACCCCATACTTTGACGCATCCTCATCAAAAGAGATCTCTACCGGGACAGAAACCATGCCTCCCGAATTTGCAGCCGAAGGGCTTACATAACTTATATAACCGCTTATCTTAACATTCAACGAAGAAAACTCTATTATCACCCTGCTACCTTTCTTTATGACAGGTATGTCCAGTTCGTCTATGGAAGCCTTAGCCATAAGACTCGATGTATCGACTATGCTTACAAGCTCACTGCTTTGGGAAGAATACTCCCCAACTTTAGCGGAAACACTTTTTACTGTTCCGTTGGCGGGGGATTTTATTATCACATTATCCAGATTTTTTTTAGCCAGATCCAAATCTATTTTTTTCTGCTGAACATCAATAGGAGCACCGGTAAGTGAGCTTTCATAATCCCTGTAGGCAGCAAGATACTTTGAGCGCAGCCCGGTTTCACTAAGCCTCACCAGAGGATCACCAATTTTAACGGTATCTCCCTGTTTTACATAGACCTGCTCTATCTCCTCATTCATCTTGGAAGTTATTTTATAAACATCGGCATCAACACTTCCAAACAGTTCAACCGCATCAGGTATTTCTTTTTTTTCAACCCTATAGGTTAAAAAATAGCCACCGACACTTCCATTCTGAGTTAACTGGTTTTGACCGGCATCAGCAGCAGTACTGCCGCCTCTGAAGAATTTTATTGCCACAAATACTATTAAAATTAAAACTACAATCCAAATAATGACCTTACTGCGTTTTTTCAAAGCGTACCTCCTCCTGCAGGCAATCCATACTCCTGCAAAAGTTTAACGCAGGTCAGATACATGCTCTGCAAAGTTTTTTCATAATCAAGTTTTTTTGACATATGTTCATAAGATCCCAGATCATACTTTTCCTTAGTAAGATATCCTTTTTCCATAAGGAGCTTGTTTTTAGCGAGTTCTGCAAGTGAATCATCCATATTAGCCTTACTTGCAAATACCTCCATTTTATAAATTTCAAGATCCTTTTTTAACTTCTCAATACTGTGCTGTGTACTCTCTTTTGCATTAGCAGTCTGTAGAACAGCTATCTCGTACTGTGAAATCCTGTTGGAGCTTTCAACAGACTTGCTTGATACCGTACCTTTTTCAAAAAACGAATATTCAAAGCTCAATCCTACATGCCATTTTAAACTGTCTAAAAGATCTATGCCAAAAGATATCACCGGATTAGGAAGATACGGTAAAAACCACATTTCCTTCTGACGGCGGGCTATATCCTCCTTAAGTAATACTGAAGGAAGTTCCGTTCCATTGAAATTGACCTGTGTGCAGTCCTCAGAAATCAGAACCATCTTTTCACAAATCTGAACTGCCTGGCTGTAAAGCTCTGCACAGTATTCAAGATTCAGCCCGTTAAGAACAAGCTCGTTGTTTATACTCAGCTTATTCAGCTCGGTAAGCTGTTGTCTGTAAGTTTTTTTCTTTTCATTATCATTTTCATTTTCATATAGTATCTCAGTCACATAAGTTCTTCCGTTGATAAGTTCTCTTGTTGAAAGCGCATTATGATAATTGAAAATATCCTGTAAAAGCTGGCTGAAAATATCCCATCTGGTTTTTTCCATTGCATTTTTGCTCTGCATAACACTCAGCTCAGCCTGCGGAACCTCAAGATAAAACTCCGTGAACAAAGGTCTTGAAACGGTAAGATTGAAGTTTTCAAACTTCCCAGAATAATCGGTAAGATCGTATACATACGGAAGACTTACACCTATGCTCGCACCCAAAATCTTGACAAAGTTGGCTTTTAAGTTTAGTCTTATACTTTTATGCCCGTTAACAATATTCTTGTTTTCAAGACCGTCCTTTCCAAAAATTATCTGATCGAACCCTGCGGTTAATCCAGGTATCCAGAAGGATTTCTTTTCATCAAGAGTCCGTACTGCCTGGTTAAAAGAGTTTTCAGACAACATAAAGGCAGTACTCTTTTCCACTCTTTCATTATAAATTTCTGTTATCCCGCCATAAACAACAGTTACAATAAAAATCAACATAGCTATGAAAATTTTTTTCAAAGAACTGCCTCCCCGACAGAAAGACCACAGTTAAAAATTAAAGAGACAAGCGCTTTGATATATGATTTTATGTTTTCGTTATATGCCTTTTGAGCACTCATATACGATATTTTTTGATTAATGTTGTCTTTTTCAGAAACAAAGCCTTTTTCAAAACGCTTCTGGCTGTCTTCGTAAACACTCTGCTTAATCTGAAGCTTCACACCACTGCTCTGCAAAGAGGAATAAAGAGAACTGACCATTGCCAAAGCAGTTTCATAACTTTCAGATACACTTTCCTCTTTATTTTTGAGATTCATCTGCGATATCTCAAGTTTTATCTCAAGTCCTCTTTTTTCATAGTAGGATGAGTTAGATGAAAGGTTCTGCAGGTCGTACTCTGCAAGCTGAAGGTTTATCTGCTGGGCTTTTAGGCTCAGATCATTTTCTTTGAACGCTTCATATGAAAAACCGCACTCTTTATAGTCGCACGGCTTTACTTCGTAATCGGCATACTCCGTACCGGTAGCTCTTTTAAAAGCTGTAAGCGCATCATTGTAATCCTTTCGTGCTTTTTCTTCCTGACTTTGGGCATCTATAACTGCCACCTCAGAATCTTTGAGTGAGTTGAGCGATATCATACCTTTTTCAAACGAAAGCTTAGCGTTCTTATGATCATTTTGAACAATTCCAAGCTGGAGCTGCGATATTTCAAGCTCTATCTGAGCCGATTTTACGGCAAAGAAAGCATCGACAACCTCTGAATAAAAATCAGCCTGACCTTTTCTATATGAGGATCTTTCATTCAGCATAGAAAGCTCCGCCGAAAGAAGAGCCTTTTTATTTGATGACTCTATAAGAGCTTTTTCATATTCCATCTGTGCACTCTCAAAATTAAGCATAGTCATCTTAATACCCTTATTGCTGTTCAAAGCACTTTTGAACAGTTCACCTATCGGATTGGTGAATGAAATTACTGCAAATCCCAAAATCATAATGATGAAAAATGTTTTTTTCATTTAAGTTTCTCCTCTCTTTTAAATTATCTTTTAGCATATTACAGCTAATTACTTAAAGGCATCTTAAAAACCGGTACCTTATAAGAATAATTAGCCCAGTATGATGTTTTAAGGTCTAGTATGAAATAGACCGAACATGACATCTTCCGATCTTTAAAGTTATAATTTAAGGTGCTTTCGACTGAAAAACCGTTTAAACCTCTTTTGCCGTCAAAAATATTCCAGTGGGGATAGTATAGATCTCCGTACAGTGTTGCTCCCGCCAAAGTATTCCCAAGACTGTCATACTCAAAGAAGGGTGTCAGTCTGAAGTTATACATATAAAACGGTTTAAATATTCCTACACTGAAATACTGAGAATTTTTGGTATTGTCGTATAAATAGTATCCGCTCAAAGCAACATCGTATAGACTTATCTTGTTTATGGAGTATGGATTTTGAAACAGCTGAGCCTGCACGCTTACTTTTTCAGGAGTTATTCCATCAGCTGATCCGGCAGCTGCCAGCTTCAGAAAGTACATGTCTTTAAGGTAAAAAGAAAAGTCTTTACTGACTTCAAGAGCTGAATGAATGTTTTTTTCGTAGATAAGCTTTAGATCCACTGCCGCCAAAGAGTTAAAATACAGCTCCAGGTTATGTTTTAATGCATCTTTTTTAAAGATAAGACTATAGTTCATCATATAGTTGTAAGCATCGGAAATTACTGCCAGGCCCATTCCGTAATTAAGAGTCAGCTTAGAAAGATCCATCTCTAAGATATCATCAGAGAGTTCTGCATACGGATAAACAATTATATGCTGCGGATTTTCAAAGTACTTCTCGGCAGAAAGATCGTTTTTTCCCACAAATCCGGTGCTTTCAAACATGAAAGCTTTGGCAGAAAGTGTTTCTGACTCGGTGGATAGAGCAGGATCTGTTTTGGAAATATAATAACCCTCCCAGTCATATGAAAGAAAGTAAAGCTGATCTCCCAAAACTGCCGGAGAGAAAGCTCCCATCTCCGAAAAGGTCATCTGCCTGACAGCCATGTCCTGCAGATCAAGACTGAATATATTAAAAATCCCGTTATAGTTCTTAGTGTAAAAAAGCTTTCCCTTGGCATATGACAGATCAGCTTCATACTCTTTATCGTCTGTAAGTCTTTGCATAGATGCGTTCCTTCTGTCATACCGGTATATGTCCGACTGTCCGTCGTATGTCAGTGATAAGTAGATATCCTCTTGTGTACCGCACACGCTATTCATAACGTACTTGTCCCAGCCAAGGATCTGAGAAGACTTCTTCTCAATCAGATCATATACAAAAACTCCGCTCAGTCCTTTGTCATTGGCGGTGTATACTACCGTTCGGCTATCCGCAAACCCAAAATTAAGAACTCTTTGGGCTATTAGAGTATCTGATATGGGACAGTCGCATTTGATATAAAGACTGTTAAAAGCGTTGCCGTCATTACTTATAGTTTTTGAAAATATCACCTCTCCGTTTGACGAAACATCAAACTTGCTTACTTCGGGAATAATAAGCTCTTCGTTTTTATATACACCTGCTCTGGAAAAAGGCATAACCTTATAAGCATATAGATTTTTACCGTCAGTTCTGAGGTTTCCCGTCCGCTCATACTCTTTTCCGAGTTTCTCATATTTTTGAATATTTCCGTTATCACCAACGATACTCATCTGTTCTATATACTTTAACTTAATTTTCTGAAGAAACTCGCTCCACTTATCTCCGGTTACCTTTTCAAAAGCACCGGATATACTGGAAAAAAAACTGCTTGAAGTCAATCTGACTATCTCCCTTAGTACTTCTTCAGAATAAAAGCCGGCTATTTCTTTTGTAAATAAAGCTCCGTACATATAGTTGAAGCCTGCCGGGGACCACACCTTAACCTGTGCGCCTGATCCCAGCTCGTATCTGGGGTACTTAGGACTCAAGACTTCAGCTTTAAGGTACATATTAAAAAGATCATTTTCAAACCTTCCGCCAAAGTACTTGCTCTCCATATAAATACTCAGCCCCTCATGAAGATAACTGGGCTGAGAAGACATGTTAGATATTTTCTTTATGGTCTGATTCGGTATCCAAGAAATAAAAGGATTGCTGACCATGTTACTGTAAAAAAGATGATTCAGTTCATGGCAAAAAATCATGCGGTTTGAAAGAAAGTTGGAACTCAAAAGTCCGCTTGAAAAGTCCGCCGTATTGACATACATTCTTATCTTATTGTCAAATCCTACGGCAAAAGCATTTACATAATCAACATCATCAAGCATGTAAACCTTTATACCCTCAGGCCTTACCCCGTAAAAAGAAGCATAGTCTTCATATACAGAATCGGCCGACTCCATTATATCCTGAACATAAAAGTAAAGCTTCTCTTCATAAATATACTCAAAGTTCTTGGTTTTAAGTGTAAGAAGCTCTTTAGGCGGTGTAAATATCACAGTATTTCCGAAAAAAACAGTTCCGACCAGGAGAAACAGAAAAAGCACTTTCAGACTCTTGTTTTGTGGACTGATCATACCTCACAGCCTTTCAAACGGATTAAAGGCTTTGCCACCCTGAAGATATGCAAGCGCTATCTCCTTGAAGTTGGGATATCTCCCCGCATCCTCGGAGGTTCTTATAAGAGTTCCTTCATTCAGCAGACCTATAACATCCCCGTGCGGAATCCTTTCACCTTTTTCCACAATTCTGTGTGATGCCTTGGCATCGTCTATAGTGTCAGTATAAAGAACTTTTCCTTCGTTTATTATGGCAAAAGAAGACGCAATCTCCTCAAGCTCGTAGATCTCGTGTGAAGAGATAACTATGGTCTTATTCTCACTCAGAACAAAATCATGCAGCATGTTAAGAACCTCATGTCTTATTACCGGATCTAGATTCTGTGTTGGTTCGTCAAGAATGAGCAGGTCAGCTCCGCTTGCCATATCCAATGCAAGATAAAACAGAGTCTTCATACCCATCGAAAAGGTTTCCACTCTGTCTTCAAGATTAAATCTGTAATGCATCATAAAACTGGCAAAAATGCTTTCATTCCATCTTGGATAAAGCATCTTCCACAGCTTAAGATAATCGGCTCCCTTAAACCGCTTAAAGGTAAGACGGTCTTCCGTCATAACAGCTATTCTTTCCTTCAGCTTTGAACTGACCGGAGAGGAAAAAACCTCAACTTTACCGCTTTCAGGCATCAGCTCCCCGAAAATACATCTGATGGTTGTGGTTTTACCTGCGCCGTTTGGTCCTATAAGGGCAAAGATCTCCCCTTCCTGGACTGAAAAAGATATATTGTTGAGAATATGCTTACTGCCAAAACTTTTATTGACATTTTCAATATTTATTATCATTTCTGAATTCCCTTCCTTTCAAACAGATAAAATGAAAAGACAAAGACTACCGCTGCAAACACCGCTGAAAACAGAAGATTGCCGTTATGAACAGGACTTATATAGCTGTAAAAATTACTCCACTTAGGTCCTATAGCTCCGAATATGGCATCGGCAAAAAATACTAAAAGCGGGATGCCAAGATTATCCAAACCGTATAAAACAGCCACCATAGAAACTCCGTAATAAAAAGCACAAAAAATAACACTCTTTAAACACTCCACCATAAGATAGGCTATCTTAACTCCCAGCAATGCTCCGCCTATAAACTGGGTTGAAATGCTTACTGCAAGTACGAAAACAAATCCGGATAAAAATATTTCCCTGTGCGAAAAAGGCAGGGATATTAAGAGCGAAAACCTTTTGTTGTGTATATCAAAAGGCAGCATAAGACAGATAAGAAGAAGCAGGAATATAACACGTCCGTAGAAGTTTGGTATAAACAGAAGCAGGGATAAAATGGCTATCAGACCTGCTTTATCAGCAATTTCCTTCATAAAATAAGCTTCTATTTTTTTCAGCATTCCTTCCATACCTCCTCAATAAGAAGACCAAGCATCTGAAGATCTATTTTTTTTGTTTTAATATCCCTCACAAACTCCATTATCTGTTTAGGAATATCCGGGTCTATTATAACATCAGAAGTTATAAAGTATCCTATTCCGTGTTTGGCCTCCACTATCTTTTCAAACTGGAGGTACTCCAGTGCACGCATTATGGTATTCATATTCACACCGAAAATATTTTCCATTTCTCTCACCGGCGGTAGCTGGCTTCCGTCTGTAAACCTTCCGAGAAATATCTCTTTTTTTATCTGATTCATTATCTGAAGATAGGCAGGAACACCGCTATGCTTATCTATCTTTGTTAGCATACAGATCTCCTCCTAATACAACGTGCTCAAGACAGTGACTCCGTCCTGAGTTCTTATATCGAGTGTTCCTTCATTGTTTCTGGGCTGCATTACTTCTATCCTTCCGGAGTTTGAACTTATACTAAGAATACGGACACCCTCCCAGCTGTCAGTATACTTTATTCTTCCGTTGGCGTAAAGGCTGTCTATATTAAATGTTTTTACCTCAGAAACATTAAGATCCAGTTCGCATATGTTTCCGTTTATTATCATTTTTTCAGCTTTTACCATTCCCTTTGCCTTAAGATCATCAGCAATTAAAATAACAGTTTTTTCTGCAGTAAGTGTAGCGTCTATGGTACACACCTGAGTGTCCGCACTCACCCTCTGTGCATAAAACTCTCCACTGATGCTTACAGCGGAGTTTTGTATATCAAGAATCTCTATCCGTTCACCACTTGGCAATGAAATAGTTGCTGCTTCAGACGTGCTTCTGACATAGTCCAGAGCACTTATATTATTGACATCGCCTTTCTTTTTAAATGCAACCTTTCCTATGGCACGCGGATTATTTTCATCAGAAGTGAATTTTATGTTCAAAGCCCCACCGCTCACCCTGTAACTCAAAGCAGGCAACAACGCACCGTCCTCTACTACGGTGTAGCCTTCATGAGAATACTCGGACTCCCAGTCCGAAAAGTAAATATACCTCCATGAAGAGCTGTTAAAAAACCTGCTCACCAGATTATAATCCCTGGATATAGCAAGGAACAGCACCGGAATGATTACAAAAATAACCGCAAGTACTATGAAAAGCGTTGAGAACCTTTTAATGTTCATCGCATACAAAAAAATTGCAACACTGGCAAGAATAATCTTCAGCGGCACAAACGGCACCAGAACCGCTGCGAGCGATATAACTATAACAATAAGGAATCTCGCAAGCTTTTCGTATTCTTTCAACACAAGTACACCTCCAATAACTTTAGTGTTCTATAAAATTATAACACTAAAACACATCAATGTCAACCTGAATGCTTATACGCATTTAATCCTCAAATAATAAGCACTTTCAGCCTTATTAATATATCCGGATATATTCTCTTTGACATTGCCTTTTTTTTCTGCTAAAATTTAAAATAGAAAATTAAATATGCATTCTTAAGGTGAATAACAGGGAATCGGGTGAAAAACCCGAGCGGTCCAGCCACCGTAATCAGGGACGAACATCACATATGCCACCGGGCTTTTCCGGGAAGGCGTGATAAGTAGGAGGATCTGAGAGCCGGGAGACCTACCTTAAGATTTGTTGGCTTTGCTTTCTCTTGGAATAGAAAGCAGATATTTTGTTTTTGGAGGCAGAAATGCTGGAGTATATAAAAGATCCTGCAATGATTGAGAGAAAAAGCTTTGAAATAATAGCAGAAAAACTGGATGGAAAACTTTCCCATTTAGGCAGTATAGAACAAAACATCATAAAAAGAGTTGTCCATTGCTCTGGAAATCTTGATTTGTGGGATAAGCTGAACTTCTCAGAAGATTTTTTTGAATCTTTTCTTTCATTTTTAAGATACAAAACCGTTTATACAGACGTAAATATGGTAAAAAGTGGGATAAACAAAAAAATTATTCCCGAGCTTCAAGTATACTGCTTCATAGATGAGCCCGAAATAGCTGAGCTCTCAAAAGAACAAAAAATTTCCAGGGCATATCTTTCAATGCAAAAAGCACTTCGTGCAAATCCGGGCATCTTCGTTATCGGTAATGCTCCAACTGCTCTTTTTAAACTGCTTGAAAGTACAGAAAAACTTTTTATAATAGGCGTTCCGGTAGGTTTCGTCGGTGCTGCCCAGAGCAAAGAACTGCTTGTTGGGTCTGTTCATTCATATGTAACCCTATCCGGTACATTCGGAGGCTCAAATATTGCAGCTGCTATAATGAATGCACTGCTTAAAGAGGCTTACAATGCAGCAATACGTTAACGTTAACGGACAACTGCTCAGACGTGGCTTTACAACAGGGACATGTGCGTGTGCGGCACTTAAAGCCTGTATCCTATGGACTCTTTACGATAAAAAAGATCCCGAAGTCTCTGTAAGACTTAACGAAGGCAGTCTCGTTAATCTGAAAATAGAAAGTTATGAAATAATGGAAGGCAAAAAGTATGCTTTCATAAGAAAAGATGCCGGTGATGATTCAGACATTACAAATCACTGTCTGATATATGTATCTTATAAAGCTACAGAGCCCGGCACTGGTTTTGTCTTCACTTCAGCAGAGGGCGTCGGACTGGTAACCAAAAAAGGTTTGGACGTCAGACAAGGAGAGTACGCCATCAATCCAGGCCCACGGAAGATGATGAAATCAGTTTTACAGGAATACGGTATAAATGACGCTATAATAACCGTTAATGTCAAAGATGGGCAAAAAATTGCCATAAAAACTCTCAACTCCTCACTGGGAATAGTAGGAGGAGTATCGATCCTTGGAACAAGCGGAATCGTTGAACCCATGAGTGAAGAGGCGTGGAGAGAATCGTTGGTTCCCCAGATAAGAATGATTGGCTCATACTTTAGCAGCATAACACTTCTAAGCGGTGGGAAAAGCCGGAAGATTTATGAAACTTCTACGTTCTTCAAAAATGATTTTCTTCTTTGTGGTAACTTTTTTGGGTTTTCAATAGAAAAGGCTATTGAAAACCATATAAAAACTATCCACATTATGGGAAGCTTCCAAAAAATAATCAAGCTGGCAGGGCTAAACCTCAATACCGACAGCAGGCTTTCCGACAGTAAAAATGAACTTTTAGCCCTAATGTACATAATGTTTAAAAAAACCTACGATGAAGAAATGGTCAAAAAAATCCTTTCTTTGAATCCGGTTTACAGCATAATTGAACTATTTGATGAACACCCCGGTGAAAGCAAGGCTTTTTTTGAATTCTGTGGTTCATACATAGCTCAAAAGCTCGAGAAAAGATTCAATCAACCTTTTATAATAACATTGTGCGAAAAGGAAAGTATACTTTCGCATACGGGAGGCTTACTCTATGCTTTACATAATGGGAACACAGATTAACTGTGAAGAGAATTTTACAACCAGACAGCTTGATATTATTTCAAAGGCTGATTTTTTTGCCGGCTTTTCATTCTCTCTTCAGATCGCAAAAAAAGTAAATCCGACTGCAGAGTTTTACTGCATGAACATTTATGACTCGCTAAAAGAAGAAAATATAGATCATCTGGTATCCATTCTCAGAAAATATAAAAATCCGGTCATTATGGTTTCTGGCAACCCCTTGATGTTTTCCTACACTAAAAACATTACGTCCAAGCTTAATCAAGATGAGTATGAAGTTCTCGTTTCTCCATCAAGCGTGGATTATCTCGCCCAGAAAACCAAGACAATTCTGAACGGCTTATGCTATGTGAGCGGCCATAACTCACACAATCTCCAAAAAACATATAATGAAGTACTTTTTTTTCTTAATATGGGCAGACCTGTTGCCTACTTCGTCAAAAACATGGACGATTTCTCAAACCTTTCCACGCTTCTTGGAAATGTTAAAGTAACCATTGCGGCAGGTTTTGAACTTGGAACTCCACAGGAAAAAATTTTTAACTTTGAAAGTCAGAACTTTCCTGATTTTATACACGGAAGATGGATTCTCATCCTCCAGCCTGCACAAAAAGATTTTCTTGACAGTTTTCCGAAAAACTCAGACTTAAACTGCAACAACATACCTGTATCACGTGAGTGGACAAGATTTTTGTGTGTAAACTCCCTTAATCGCCACGATAAGCACGATATCATCTGGGATCTCGGAGCCGGAAGCGGCGCCACATCAATATATATCTCTTCTTTCTACGGGCGTAACTGTTCGGTAAAAGCTATAGAAAAAGAGAAAAACAGATTCGGACATCTTGTTGAAAATACCGCCATGAATCCTGAAATCTTCTGTATAAACAAAGATTTTAAGAACATACTCAGAAATCTTGACAGACCTGATATAGTCCATCTTGGAGGAGGCATAGACAGAGAAAGCCTCTCACTTATTTCTCAGTACATGCCCAAAGGCAGTATTCTGATCTCCAGCGCTGCAACCCAACAGAGTCTTTGCACAGTTCTGCAAAGTCCGGGATATGCTTTTGAGTACTCCATGTATGCAAAATTTAGTTCAAACAACATATCAAACAAGGATGCTTTCAAAGGCGAGTATGTTTTTTATTGTATACGGGGTGAAAAAATTGATTAGTTTTATCGGATGCGGTCCGGGAAGCAAAGATTTTCTTACCATAAAAGGCTATGAAAGGATCAAAACCGCCGATGTTATTATTTATGCTGGTTCCACGGTAGACCACCTGCTTACGGATATATCGGGGGCTGGAAAAATATTTGACTCTTCATCTATGACCTTGGAAGATATAGAAAAGGTTTTTTTAGATAATAGAAGTCTCAACATTGCAAGGATGCACTCCGGAGATACATCCCTATACTCTGCCATAGACGAAGAGATAGCCCTGGCTGAGAAAGCAAATATAGCCTTCGAGGTTATACCGGGTATAAGCGCATACTCTTATTTTGCATCCAAACTTGGAATTGAACTTACTTCACCAGGAATATGCCAATCGGTTGTGCTTACACGACTAAATGGCAGAACTCCGGTACCGGAAAACATAGAAAGTTTTTTTGGGGAACAGCCCTCATGTGCAATCTATCTTTCAGGTTCTAAGCCATATGAAGTACTTTCGCTTCTGAAGAAACACTACGACAAGAACGCCATGCTGGCCATAGGCACACACCTTGCACGCGAGCAAGAAAGAATTGAGGTGAAACCTTTGCATAGCTGGCATGACATTGATTTTCCTTCCAATCTGACTCTTTTTTTAATTTTCAGGAAAGGAAGCATAAAATCCTGTCTGTACGATAAAAATTTCAGTCATGGAATGAGAAAATGAAAGTCTGCATAATATCGGTAAGAGATGTACCTATTCCTTACGAACTTCAGGCACTTAACCTATACCAGATAAAAAACGGTTCCCTTGCAGACAAGGCCGCAAAAGCTTTTCGTTTTTTTGACAGCATACTGTTTATAGGAAGCTGTGCGATAGCTATAAAAACTCTTTTCAGACATCTTTCAGATAAAATGTCTGACCCAAGTATTCTAGTGTCAGATGAAAAATTCCTTAATACCGTTCTTCTCTGCGGTTCACACATGGCTGGCGGACAGAGGGCCGGAGAAAAAATATCTTCTGCGCTTAAAAACAACTTTGTCTTTTCCACAGCCACAGACATAAACGGACTTACAGGAATAGATCTTTTCTGTCGGGATAACTGTATGACTATGGAAAAAAAAGAGATTCTGCACATAAACACAGAACTGCTCAAAGGAAAACAGATCGAGCTTTCAAAAGATTTTTCGGATTTCAGTCTTCCGAAACAGTACGTGTTGTCCGAGACTCCAAAAATACGTCTTAACTCATACAACTCGGATTCGGTATCGCTCTATACTAAAGACTTTTCAATCGGTGTAGGCTTTCACAAAAACACATGTGCACTGGAACTTATACGAGAGTTCCAGACCTCAGTTCCCGGTTGGATTAGACAAAGAACAGGGACAATAGCAACCATAGAAAAAAAGTATAATACCCTGGTCTTCCATGAATTTGCAAGAACCTGCAACATCCCCTTCACAGTCTGCTGTGAGACACAAAACCTTGATATAGCGGTAAGAGAGCTTGGACTCAAAGAAAATCCAGTTGTACGTAAAAACACAGGTGTTGGAGCGGTATCTGAACCATGTGCATTTATAGCTTCTGGAAAAGGAAAAAAAATAATGGAAATAAAAAGAAAAAACTGCAAGTTTGTAGTATACCAAAATAAAAATATCAAACCAGATAAAGACCCTTATAATTTTGAAAAAGTTCCGGAGGTGTTTAATGAACTCTAAACTTTATGTGGTCGGAATCGGACCGGGAAAGTATGAGTTGCTGACAGCCCAGGCGGTAAAAACTCTGAACCTGAGCGATTATATAGTTGGATATGAAAGATATATAACGTATATTCAGCCCTATTTTGATAAAAAGTACGTCTCAACCGGAATGACCGATGAAATACTTCGTGTTGAACAGGCTATAGAACTTGTAAAAAACGGATTTAACGTAAGTATTGTTTCAAGCGGTGATCCGGGAGTTTATGCAATGGCCTGCCTTGCCATTGAAAAAACCCAAAACACCAGCATAGAGGTTACCGTGATCCCCGGCATAACCTCAGCTAACTCCGCCGCTGCCGTACTGGGCTCTCCGCTTACACTTGATTATTGTGTGATAAGTCTAAGTGATCTGCTGGTACCATGGTCACAAATAAAGAACAGACTGGAATGCTTTGCTAAAAGTCAGGCTGCTACGGTTATTTATAATCCCAGAAGCACCAAACGTCTCTGGCAGTTGAAAGAGGCTCTTGAAATTTTCAGAACACACCGAAAAAAATTCATAGTGGCCGTAGTGAAAAATACTTATCTTGAAGACCAGCAAGTAATTATATCTGACAGCACATCTGAAGATTGGATTGAAAAAACGGATATGATGAGCACTGTCTTTTTTTGCAGCGAAGAGACCATTATCTTAAACGGAATGGTTGTCATGCCCAGAGGCTATTTAAAATGAAGTTTGGAGTAATCGCAGGAACATCTTCCTGTCGAAGTATTTCCGACTTTTTAGAAAATCAGAACATAGAGTATTCAGTACATCTTAAAAAAGGATATCTCTTTTCAGAATGCTCCAAAATAACCGGACAGATATCGTATTTTTTTCCTGCCGGAAAGAAGGTAGGAGTATGCATCGGGAAAAAAAGATACTTTTACGATTATATTATTGATCTGTCCCATCCATTTGCTTTTCAGATAAAACAAAAGATGAACATGCTTGCCGCACATAAAATACTAAGGTATGTAAGAAGGCAGACTCAGTATTCAAACTCTTTTTATGGACCATCTACCATGTTTTTCTCTTTATACGGACAAGGGTATACCAAAGTTCTGAGTCTTCTGGGACACAAAGGTACCTATGATTTTATAAAAGCACTGAAAAATTTTGATAATCCCGACAGATATCTCATAATAAGCAGAAGCATTGAGCCTGTTTCGTTTGGTGTAAACTACAAGTTTGATCCGGATCTTCTTTTTGATAGAAACTGGTTTGACAGCATTCTGGAAAAATATCCTATTCAGGCGGTTCTTATAAAAGATTCGGGAAAAGAAGGCATGACCGAAGAAAAAATAAGATACTTTTCGCAGAAAAATAAAACTGTCTTTATGCTTAAAGCACCTATAAACAATCATGCCATGATCTTTGACTCTCTTGAAACACTTAAAAAAGATATCCTTCAAAAGGTGATGAAACATGAAAAACCATAAACTGAACTATGCTGTTCTTCTTTTGATTTTGGCACTTTCAATTATTTTTTTTGTAGGTCAGGGATATATAAAGATTCCGTTTAAAACAACCTTTGACATGATACTTGGAGAAATTACCAACAACTCGTTGAAAGAACAGAACCTTAAGTTTTGGTACACCATTTTTGAAGTCCGTCTTCCGAGAGTTCTCATCTCAGGGGTATGCGGAGCAGGACTTGCATTCTGCGGACTAATATTTCAGTCGGTGCTTCTTAACCCACTTGCTGATCCTTATATACTAGGTGTTTCATCAGGAGCATCTTTCGGTTCTGCCCTTGCCATAATGTTCAATCTTAATTTTTTAGGTCTTTTCACCACATCATTTTTTGCTTTTCTATTTTCTATTATTAGTCTGGTACTTACTATGGCAATATCCTTTATTGACAAAAGTATAAACAAAACATCGCTTATACTGGCGGGGATAATAGTAAACTCTTTTTTCTCGGCAGGTCTGAGCTTTATAAAGTATATTGCCGGCGATGAAGTAGGAACCATTGTTTTCTGGCTTATGGGTTCTTTTTCTTCTCGATCGTGGAACGATCTGCTCTGGGTAAGTCTGACTTTTTTTCCTTTGCTTGTAATAACATATTTTTTTACGGAAAAAATGAATATTCTTTCACTCGGAGACAGAAATGCGGCTACCCTGGGCATTAATACCACCAGGCTGAGAGTTGTGCTTCTTACACTCGCAAGCATCATAAGCTCCATAATTGTTTCAAGAAGCGGAATTATAGGATTTGTAGGTCTTGTTGTACCACACATATGCAGGTTCATATGGGGCTCTGACAACAAAAAGCTTATCTTTTACTCTCCCCTTATCGGAGCACTTCTGATGTGCTATGCAGACAACTTTATACGTCTGGTTCTTCCTGCTGAGATTCCCATAGGTATTCTTACTTCTCTTATAGGAGCACCTTTTTTTGCTTTCATAATGCGCAGAAAAATGAGGAGGAGCTGATATGGTTATCGAAATGAGAAATGTAGGATACAGCATAAACGGTCATGAGATACTTAAGAATATATCTCTTTGTTTACAAAGAGGAAGGTTTTACGGAGTACTGGGCCCAAACGGAGCCGGAAAAAGCACCATGATAGACATTTTATGCGGAATAAACAGACACTACAGCGGCGAAGTCTTTATTGAAGGAAAAGATGTAAAACTCACTACTCCAAGAGAGCTGTCAAGAATAATATCAATGGTGCCACAAAATTTTTATATAAACTTTCCTTTTTCAGTAAAAGAAGTCTTAATGATGGGAAGACATCCCCATAAAAAAACTTTTACTCCCTATACACATAAAGATTACGAAGTAGTAGAAAATATCTACAATGCCTTTGGTTTTGAAAAGTTTGAAAAAACATCGGTAATGGAGATGAGCGGCGGTGAAAAGCAAAGAGTATTTTTTGCCAAAGCTCTTGTACAGGAAACTCCAATAATAGTTTTAGACGAAGCCACATCTAACCTTGACATCTACTACACTCACAAGCTTCTGTCAGTTATGAAGCAGCAGGTGCTTTCGGCAAAAAAAACAGTTATATCGGTATTCCACGACATTAATACAGCTTTATGCTACTGCGATGACTTTATCTTCATAAAGGACGGAACAGTCACTGCCACCGGAAACATGGAACAAACCATGAATAAGGAAAACCTGAGGGGACTTTATAATATGGATTTTAAAATAATAACCCAAAATCACAGGGCAGTATCAATACTGCCAAATCAGGAGGAAGCAGAATGAAAAAGATTGCTTTGTTGCTTGTATCACTCTGTATATGTCTCATTGCATTTGCCAATGTTTATCCGTACACCTTCCAAGATGACTCAGGAAATACAATAACCGTAAGGCAACCGTTTAAAAGGATTCTGTCTTTATATGGAGCCCATACTGAAAACTTCTACTACATGGGAGCCCAAGACCTGCTTATAGGTATTTCAGACAACGAGGCATTTCCGCCATCATTCAGGAACAAACCATCTTTTAGCTACAAAGATGATCCGGAAAAGTTTATTCAGGCAGATCCTGATCTTGTAATACTAAGACCCATGATAGTTCAGAGATACCCAAAACTCATCGAAAAACTTCAAAAGTATGGAATTACAGTAGTATCTTTACAGCCTGAAAACTACTCTGACATCTTCAACTATTGGGAAGTTCTTGGAGTCCTATGTGGAAAGATTCAGGAAAGCAAAGATATGAAAGACAGCTTTCTGAACCAGCTAAACATGTTTAAAGAGCTTGATAAGTCTGCATACACAACTGTTTTTTTTGAATCTGTCCATAAAAACTTCAAGACTACCACCAACGGATCAATAGCCGATTTTGTCCTTAAAAGATCAGGACTTGACAACATTGCCCAGTCTGCCCAGCAGGTCAGAGAAGGCTCTACAATCGCAGAATTTTCAAAAGAACAGCTTATCGATAACGGAGATAAAATAGAGTTTTATATTGCCCAGGTTGGGGTTATGAACAAAATAACCGTCCAGGCTATAAAAAAAGAACCCGGAATTGCTGCAGTAAAAGCAGTAAGAGAAGATAATATAATACTCGTTGATGAAAAGATAATATCAAGACCTACACCAAGAATAATATATGCCATAATGGACTTTTACAAGATAATGCACAATGATCTTTTCATGTCAGAGTATGAGCTTTACAATGATGCTCCTTTAACTAACCTCTCTTTTTCAAGAATTATTATAGACTGCCTTAAGATACCCTTTACAACACCTGAATACTTTACCGAAGAAAAAGAGAAGAACGGACATCTTTTCGGACAGTTCAAAGATATAGATTATGTAAGTACAGCTCATATATATGCAGAAACGGCTTTTTACAACGATATCGTCAATACATCTGCGGACAGGTTTGAACCTGACAAAAAAGTATCTTCACAATCCATAGCCGACACACTCAAAAAACTCACAGGAAAAACATTGGAAAAGACATTAAGTACCAACAGAGAACTTATTGATTACCTGAGAAAATAATAGTATGCAGAAAGTTTTTTTTGTAACCTCTCTCTTTACATCAAGCGGAAAAACACTTTTTACTTTAGGACTTCTTAACAGCCTAAAAGAAAGTGTGGTCTCTTTTAAGACAGGTCCCGATTTTATAGATCCTTTATTTCATAAAAAAATCACAGAAAAAAAAGGATATAACCTTGACTCTTTTTTCCTTGATGGACCTGAACTTAAAAAACATTTTTTAACGGCAGCAGCCGGATACCCTAACATAGTAATAGAAGGGGCTATGGGCGTATTGGATGGAATAAAAAAAGGATACGCTTCGTGCGATGATGTGGCAGACCAACTTGGTCTGCCGGTTATTCTGCTTATTGAAAGCTATCCCTCTATTCACACTATGGGTGCTGTAATAAAAGGCGTTATGTCCAGTATGAAAAGTTCAGTATCCGCTGTTATTATAACCAAAAGCAAGTCCCAAAAGCTTTTTGACTTACAGAAAGAAGACATTTTAAACAGTACCGGAATAGAAAAGATCTTCAGGTTTCCATACGATGAAGCTCTCACCGTAAAAAGCAGACATCTCGGACTTGACACCAGCTGCAATGAAATCGTTAAGATCGCAGAATCATCTGCACGTATAATAAAAGAAAATATGGATCTTTCCTGTCTGTGCACAGAAATTCCTGAACTTTCTCAAACAGTTCTTCCGGAGAGTACATATGAAAAAACTGTTGCCATAGCTTCAGATGAAGCTTTTTTATTCTTTTACCATGAAAATATAGAGTTTTTCCAAAAATGTGGCTATAGACCTGTGTTTTTTTCACCTATAAAGGACAGCATCCCTCCGGATGCCGATATGTACTACTTACCCGGAGGATACCCTGAGCTTTATGCAAAACAACTTTCCGCCAACAAACCCATGCTCCGCTCTTTATATGAACTCTGTACATCAGAAAAACCCGTACTGGCAGAATGCGGAGGCTTTATGTATCTGGGAAACAGTATCCAGGAGTATCCTATGGTAGGTTTTTTTGATGTTTCCAGCAGCATGAAGCCCTCTATGCAGGGAAACTTCGGCTATCAAAACATAAAAATCAAAAATTCTGATCACACCTATAAAGGACATGAATTTCACTATGCACAGATGTCATACGGTGAAAAACCAAATGCTTTAAAAATCACTATGGAATCTTCAAAAAAGACTTCGGTGGAAGGACTGCTAAAACAAAAGACTCTGGGCAGCTTTACACACTTTTACTTTAGATCTTCAAAAAAGGATGATGCATTATGGCTATACCTATAATGGTTACGGGAACCTCTTCTGGCGCCGGAAAAACTCTTGTGTGCGCCTGTCTATGCAATATACTTTCAAAGCTGGGATACAGCGTTGCCCCTTTTAAAATGCAGAATATGTCTCTTAACTCAATCGTCTCACCTCTTGGAGGAGAGATGAGCATCGCCCAGTATATCCAGGCAGTTGCATGTAAAAAAACTCCATGCGTAAAGTATAATCCTATTCTTCTCAAGCCACAGGATCACATGACCTATGTGGTATTCAACGGGGAGTACTACGCCAAATACTCTCCCCAGGAGTATATGAAGAGCAGAAAGTCGGAGTTTTTTGAAAAGGGCATTGAAATACTGAAAGAACTTATGCAGCAAAATGATTATGTAATAATAGAAGGCGCCGGCAGTCCGGCAGAAGTGAACCTCATGAAGTACGATATTACCAACATGGCGGTAGCAAAAGCTGTGAAAGCACATACCATACTCGTAGCTGACATTGAAAGAGGAGGCTCTTTTGCCGGCATAGTAGGAACAATGGAGATTTTCAATAATGAAGAAAGAGAACTGGTAAAAGGCTTTATCTTCAACAAGTACTATGGTGACAAATCAATGCTGGACGACGGTATCGACTACCTATACGACCGGTATAAAATCAAAACAGTCGGTATAATTCCCTACAAAAAACACTCCATACCCGAAGAAGATTCGCTTATAACCTGGGAAAGCAGAACGGGCGATCTTGATATACGGATAGTTAAGTATCCACATATCTCGAACTTTTCTGATTTTGAACCCCTGCAGAAAAAAAACGGAGTAAAGTATATTTCAACTGCCCAAGAGGTTTCAGGCGATTTGATAATACTTCCTGGCTCTAAATCAACCGTCAGCGACCTTTTATGGCTTAACGAAACAGGAATATCTCAAAAGTTAAAAGATGCGGCTGAAGAAGGCTGTTTTATCCTTGGAATATGCGGAGGCTTTCAGATGCTTACCCAAAGTATAGATGATACCTTTGAAAGCAACAGTCAAACCCCGGGACTTGGACTTATACCTTTGAAAACACACTTTGAAGAAAGAAAAATCACCGAAAGCGTTAAAGGGAAAGTTTTTTTCAACGGAAGATCCTTCGATGTCACCGGATACGAACTGCGGCACGGAAGAACCGAATGCGCTGAAAACTGGCTTATAGACTTTGACAGTCATAAAGACGGCTTTTTTAAAGATAACGTTATGGGTACTTATCTGCACGGACTTTTCTACAACCATGACTTCACAAACTTTTTTCTGAACTATTTACGCATATTAAAAGGAGAAGAAGAAAAAGATTTTGGAAATTACTCATTATACGACGAGATAAGCAGCTTTTCAGATTATGTATCCGAACATATTGATATGAAGGAGATTTTACAATGGCGCTGATAATTGCTGTAATTGCCGACTGCCTTTTTGGAGAGCCTTATCTGGTATTCCATATCGTCCATTACATCGGAGCAGTGGTTGATTTTCTGGACAAAAGACTCAAACACACAATAATGAATGGAATGCTCACATATGTGCTGACTTGCTCCATATTCCTTTTCGGTACATTCCTGCTGCTGCACACAGGCTCTTTACTTACGGCAGTTTTCCATGTGTTCCTTCTGAAATCATGCTTTGCTATCTCCTCACTTTACGTTCATGTTGGAAGATGCCGTCAAGACGATACCGTTGGTCTCAGAAAAGCCGTTTCAATGATCGTAAGCAGAGACACCACCAACCTTTCAAAAGGCGAACTGTACTCCGCCGCAGTTGAAACTCTTGCAGAAAATTACGTTGATTCGGTGCTTTCTCCTATCTTTTTCTATTTAATTTTCGGAATATACGGCGTGGTTATTTACCGTGTCACCAATACCATGGACGCCATGATAGGCTACCGAAACGAAAAGTATGAAAAGTTCGGAAAGTTTGCCGCAAGAGCCGACGATGTTCTGAACTATATCCCCGCACGCCTGAGTGTTCTGTTTTTCCTTGTTTTTTCACCAGTTGCAGTTTCAAAAAGCGTTTTTAAATTCGGCGGAATAAAAATAAACGGAACCAAGCCCATGGCAAGTATGTCCGGACTTCTTAAGATTAATCTTAAAAAGAACGGAGTTTATGACCTCAACCCGCAGTACAGACAGCCTGAAAAAAAGGATCTGGACAGGGCAATGCTTTACTATATCTTAATTGTCACGATGACATGTATTATAGGAGCTGTGTGCATATGGATGATTCAAAATTTTTCATGGCTGAACATGGAGGAAACATTCCTCTTTCGTGGACTGATTTTTCAATATCTGTAAACCCTTACTACCCCGACTTTTTCAGAAACTATGAAAATGAACTGAGTGCTCTTTCACAAAGATACATCTACTTTGAAGATATTGAAAAAAACCTTGGAAGCATCGTCGGACATGAAGTGTTTCTTACTGCAGGAACTACTGAAACACTTTACGTTCTCAATATGGCATTTAAAAACAATATTGTAGTCGAGAATGGCTCGTACTCAGAGTATGAAAGAACGGCTCAGCTTTTCGGAAAAAAAGTTTTTAAAGTTGATTCTGTTGTTGAAAGCAACTTCAAAGACTGCTTGGTCTTTTTGAACAACCCGAAAAATCCGACCGGAAGATTTTATACTTATCCTGAACTAAAAAAATTTACCGAACAGACCGTTAAAAACAACAGCATCCCTGTTATAGACGATGCTTTTATGGACTTCATACCCGATATACCTGAATGGGAAAAAAACTGGGTTTTCAACGGAACCATACATATGCGAACATACACCAAATCATATGGACTTGCAGGAATAAGAACAGGTTACTTTATAGACCCGTATAAAAAGATGCACAGGTTCAGACCTCCATGGAGCATAGGCTCAATCGGCAGATTATTTATACAAAAACTTATACTTGATGACGGAAAGTTTCTTAAGGCATCCATGCAAAAACTTAACCTCGAAAGACAAAGACTGAATGAGCTTCTTGGAACTAAGTTCATATCACCGTTCTTTCTTATAAAAGTTAAAGAAAAAACTGAACTCCTTGAAAAGTTGGCACAAAACCATATGATGGTAAGAGATGCCTACTCATTCGGACTGAAAGACCATATAAGGTTTTCGGTAAAAACACCGGAGGAAAACAACCGACTGATTCGGATACTTACTGCATATATATAAAAAATTCCCGGCCTGGCCGGGAATCTCAGTAAGCTAACTTAAGAATATTAAGAATATCGTTTTGATCAAGACGCTTTATATTGCCTATTTTACCCTTCATAGAAGCATTAGCGGCTATCTTGGGCAGATCCTCGTAAGGAACATTGATTTCACTGAGCTTGGTCGGCTGCTGAATCTTTTTATAGAACTTTCTTAGCTCAGCTATTCCTGCTTTTGCTTTTTCATCAGGAGTACCTGCGGTTATACCAAAAATACTTTCAGCAAATACAACCCATTTGTGAATACATTCCGCATAAACATAGTCCATCCAAGCTGGCATTACAATAGCAAGACCGGCACCGTGGGCAACATCATAAAAAGCACTCAAAGAGTGTTCAATCCAATGTGATGACCAGTCTCCGCCCTGTCTTCCCACAGAGTTGGTTTTATTCAGAGCAAGAGTGGCACTAAGAGCAAGATTAGCCCTTGCATCATAATCGGAAGGATTTTTCATGAGCAAATCGGTAGATTTTAAAACCGTCTTTACAATAGCATGCGAGTATTCATCCATTATCATATTGTTTTCAGTCTTATCAAAATACAATTCAAGAACATGAGTAATAGCGTCCACGGCACCGTTGGCCGTCTGATTCCACGGAAGAGAAAACTGAACTGAAGGATCGATTATCGAAGCCTTTGGAAACAAATCGGGAGAACCTATAGACCATTTTTTATTTTCACCTTCATTGGTTATTACCGCTCCGTTGTTCATCTCCGAACCGGTTGCCGATATAGTCAGTATGGTAAAGATAGGAACATTGGTTTTGACAGGTGCCTTTCCCTCAAAAAGATCCCATACATCGCCGTCATAACCTATACCTGCGGCGATAGCTTTGGCAGTATCAATAACACTTCCGCCGCCAATTGCAAGAATGCCGTCTGTTTTCTCTTTCATGGCTGTTTTTATACCCTCATATACCTTTGAAAGTACAGGATTAGGCTTTATACCTCCTAGCTGAACAAAACCGACCTCATTATCCTTAAGAGACTTTACCGCAGCATCGTACACACCGTTTTTAAATATAGAACCGGAACCATAGAGTACAAGCACATTTTTGACACCACGCTTCTTTATTTCCTTGCCTATACGCTTTATGGTATCCTTACCGAAGATAAGACATGTCGGATTACTGAACACAAAATTTTCCATTGAATCACCCCACTGTATACGCTTTTAAAAGCAGATTATATTATTAGAAAGATTATACCACTTAAGTACGCTATTAGAATCATTTCCATAAATTATTGACATCAATGGTTATAAGCTATATACTAAAAGACAGACTACACTTAAAATTATATGAGGAGGCAAAAAATGCTGCTTAACGAAAAAGTACAGAAAAAGATTGATATGCTAACCAAACCGAAAGGAAGTCTTGGACTGCTGGAAAAAATAGCATTAAAATATGCTCTTATACAAGGCAGTTCTACTGTTTCCCTCCCCAAGGACAAAAGAGTTTATGTTTTTGCCGGCGACCATGGAGTAGTAGAACAGGGTGTATCTGCATACCCAAAAGAGGTTACCGCACAGATGGTATTCAACTTCCTTGCCGGAGGAGCAGCCATAAATGTTTTCAGTAAACATAACAATACATCAGTTTATATAGTTGATGCTGGAGTAGACTACGATTTCTCATCAGAACCCAGAGTAATAAACAAAAAAGTAGGAAGGTCAACCAAAGACTTTTCTTCAGGACCCGCTATGACCTCAGAACAGGCTGAGCTTTGCATAAAACACGGCCGTGAAGTTGCTACACAGGCCATAAATGATGGCGCTGACCTTCTAGCTATAGGCGATATGGGAATAGGCAATACCACAACTGCGGCAGCAATATGTGCGGGACTGGGAATACCCGTTGAAGAAGTGCTTGATGTAGGAACATTGATAGACAACCAGATGCTAACAAAAAAAGGAGAAGTTCTTGAAAAAACCATGAAACTGCATTCACCTTTCAAAAGCCCTATGGATGTTTTAATGAAAGCCGGTGGATTTTGTATCGGCGAAATGGCAGGATTTATGCTTGAATGCGCTGACCGAAAAGTTCCTTTTGTTGTTGACGGCTTCCCCGTTTCAAGTGCAGCCCTCCTGGCTTACAGAATAAACCCAAGGATACGTGACTACATGTTCATAGGCCATCAGTCAGCCGTAAAAAGTCATCTACCCATAATAAAAGAACTTGGACTGGAACCTATTCTGAAGCTTGAAATGAGACTTGGCGAAGGAACAGGAGCAGTACTCTCCTTCAACATAATAGAGGCAGCCCTGAAAATGCTCAATGAAATGAGTAGCTTTGAAGATGCCAATATATCAAAGAGTGATATAGAATGATTCTTATAACCGGAGGAATTAAATCGGGCAAGAGCAGCTACGCCCTGGAACTGGTACAAAAATATCCCAGAAAAGCCTTTATAGCAACTGCAGAACCATTTGACGAGGAGATGAAACAGCGTATAAAAAAACACAAGCAGGAGCGTGACAGTTCTTACGATACATATGAAGAACCCTTGGAAGTTGCCGATCTGCTCCCTAAGCTGACAGATTACGATGTCATCCTTGTTGAATGTATAACCACATGGCTTTCAAATCTACTTTACTATGAAAAGGATATTGAAAAATACACCGAAAGTTTTATGAACAATCTTACAGGCAAAGAGGTTATCATAACCAACGAAGTCGGACTGGGAATAGTTCCGATCGACCCTCTGTCCAGAAGATACACTGATGCCATTGGAAAACTTAACTCAAAACTTGCCCGTAAAGCAGATGAAGTTTACCTTATGGTAAGCTCAATCCCGGTGAAAATAAAATGATAGGCTCAACTTCATGGGTAGTACCCGGAACTTACTATGAAAATGCCGTCATACTCCAAAAATATGTTGATTTTATAGAACTTCTGGTTTTCACATGGGACGAAGAAACCAAAAAACTTTTTGATAAAGAACTCAAACATCTTAAAAAACTTAACATCAGATACTCTGTTCATCTTCCGACAGATACAGCCGAAAACGCTGCAAAGGCTATAGAGTACTTTTCCTTGAACGACTTTGAAGTACTGAACTACGTTCTGCATCCTATGCCCGGATGGCAAAAACTGGAAAAACTCCCTGGTGTTTCAGTTGAAAACCTTATAGGAACACTTGAATATTCTGAAAAGATGACCTTTGACATAGGACACCATATTCTCGGAAAAAAATTTGATGCTGCATATAAAACCAATATAGTTGAATACCATCTGATGGGAGTGGAAAACAGCACAGACCACATCCCGTTAAATGATTACGCCATAGACACATTGAAAGAGTTTTATTTACCCGGAAGACTTTGCTGCTTTGAAGTGTTTGAACTTGAAGGACTTTTAAGCTCATTGCGGAGGTGGAAAGAGTATGAAAAAAATTCTCAATGAAATACGCATGACTGTCTCTTTTCTTTCACGTATTCCGGCAGGTGGAACCGGAGAAATTAAAAACATTCCAAGATACTTCACAATAGTTGGATATCTTTCGGGTATGATATACATGCTTCTTACTCATACCTTGGGTAAAGGGGTTTTTCAGACCGTTCTTACTATGTCCGTAGGTTTTTTTTGCTTCGACCTTTTCCACTTTGACGGACTTTTAGACACTCTTGATGGTTTCCTCAACCAAAACAGAGAAAAAAGACTTGAAATAATGTCCAAAGGCGATACCGGACCGTTTGCAATGTTCTACGGAATAGTTTTCACGGGTACCTTCTTTTACTGCCTGACTCAGGCAGACAGCCTTATGTTGCTCTACAGCGGCGTTTTTTCAAGATTTACGATGAATATCGTCCTCAACATCTCAAAACCTGTCAAAAAAACAGGACTCGGAGCACTTTTTTATCCATACGACAGCAGAAACAGCCTTATAGCTCTCCTGATTACTCTACCGCTACTTGCAAATCCAAAATTTTTTCTTATCTCATTTGCCTTATCAGTTTTATGCGGCACAGCCATGCACCTGATCTCGAAAAAACAGATAGGCGGATACACCGGAGATGTGCTTGGAGCAAGCTGCCTTGTTTCAAACCTTTTTATAATGATAAGCCTTATCCTCATAAAATAACCACAACCGCTGTATCTATTATTCAAAGAGCATTACAGCTATAGACAGTGTGTCTAGTCTATTTTTGTACTCGACATACTAGAATATGACACACATAAGGGGGATTTGCTATGAAAAAACTTGTTTTTCTCCTTCTTATTTTAACGTTTTACTCAATAACTCCATATGCCAAAAAAACTCAGCTTTACGATGATTACTCAATCTTAAGTCAAAAAAGTACTTCTATACAATTTTCAAGGTCAGATTACGATATATTAGTATCTAATCCTAACATAGACTTGGACATACTAAAAGGCGACAAAACCTCTTCTGAAACGTCTGATGCAACAGAAACAATCAGCAGACTCATTATGTCAGGTTTTATATTATTGATAAGTGGAGTTATGACAATTATATATATTATTACAGTACTTCTTTGCTATGTGTGTCATGGTTGATAGAAAATATATGGGAGAATAAACCCGGAAATCTTTTTACAGACTCCCGGGTTGGGTTTATTTTTCTGATTCTTTTAAAATGTCCTGTATTTCTTTTTCACTTAGTTTAGT